>OCZT010000791.1_pt1 | contig 32114 bp, 28 predicted proteins | sample 1539031 | NCBI WGS metagenome assembly OCZT01 (sample SAMEA3539308, study PRJEB22396) | soil metagenome | biome: tundra; feature: field; material: soil | place: USA | collected 2010-05 | depth 0.15 m | reverse complement strand
GTGGGCGCAACGTACGCCGTAGTCGTCGTCACCGGTACCGTCGTGGGTGTCGTCGCCGGTACCGTCGTGGGCGTCGTGGCGCCCGGGGGAGCGCCACCGGTCGTCGTCTTGACCGGCACCGTCGTGGGCGTGGTGACGCCCGTGGAGGTCCTCGCCGGGTTCGTGGTCGCGGGCGCGCTGTCCGTCGAGGTTCCTCCGGTCGCGCCCGACGCGGTCCCGCCGGCGGATGTCGTCTTCGTGCCCGGAGCGGTCGTCGGGATCGAGGCAAGGGTGGTGGTCGGGCTCAAGGTCGAGTTTACGGGAGTGGTCGTCGTGGCCTTGGCGGCGTTGGCAACGTTGGCGACGTAGCCCACGAGAAAGCCCGAGGCGACGCCCGAACCCAGGAAGATGGCCTGGGTTAGATGACGAATGCGGGTGAACTGGCGTCGCCGCGCTCTGGAGGTGTCGGATGGGGGTCGCATAAGAGGGTCCTTCAGAAGAAAAGCCTGACATCGCTCCTTAGGATGAGATTTGGGAGAGCCCGTAAATCTCCATAGATTTATTGATTTTACGTGTCGTCAATTGACGGTTTTCTCAACTTTTGGACAACAGGAATTCGTGGACGATCCGTCAATCAACCCATGGTATGGACGCCTTGGGCGGCGTGGAGCAATCGATACAGAACTGTAACCTGGGGCGTCAATAGCACGTGACCGTGCCCGAGGGCGAGGTCGTGCAGACGGTGGTCGTGGTGACTGGTGCGGTCACCGGCACCGTCGTGGTGCCAGCCGCTCCGTTGTTGCTCGTCGCGGCGTGCCCCGTCGTGCTCGTCGCTGGCGCGACGGTGCTGGGAACGGTGGCCGTGCTCGTCGTGACGGGCTTCGCGTTGGCGGCGCTGAAGCCGACGAGGACGCCCGAGGCGATACCGGCGCCCACGAAGATCGTCTGGGTGAGTCGGCGAACGCGCGCGAAGCGTCGGTCGCGTTGCAGGGGGGTTCTGGTGGGGGGGCTCATGGTGATTTCCTTTCCCCCAAAGTCTCCCATCGCCGTCTAAGCGTCAGTCAGTCGCCACCTAAGAAAATCAACAAAATCGGGCTGACGTGAGCGCGGCTCAGTCCTACGATTCGCCCGGCAAGACGATCGTGAAGCGCGCGCCGCCGAGGACGGGGTCGCGGTCGACCGAAACCGTGCCTTGCAATTCGGCGACCACTTGGGCGACGATCGAGAGTCCGAGGCCCGAGCCCGGCAGTGACCGCGCCGACGCGGAACGCCAGAAACGGTCAAAGACGTGCTCGCGGTCACCCTCGGCGATGCCGGGTCCGCTGTCGGCGACCGTGACGGTCGTGTCCTTCACGCTCACCATGATGCGCCCCCCGTTCGGCGTGAACTTTACGGCGTTGGTCAACAAGTTACTGACGGCGCGAATCAGACGGTCGCGTCGGCCGAGGACGATCGAGGGCTCGACGTCGGTGTCGATGGTGATGTCCTTGATGCGGGCGTAGGTCCGTGCGGTGTCGACGCACTCGTCGACGCACTCGTCGAGTCGCAGTGTCTCGATAGCGCCCTCACTTCGCTCGCCCCGGGCGAGTTCACCGAGGTCGGTGACGAGGGCCGCCAGCTCGTCGACCTGGGTCACCATGTCGTCGGTCAGCTGATGCAGGTCCTCGGGACTGAGTTCGTTCGCTCGTGAGAGCACCTGGGCGTTGGTTCGCAGCGACGTCAGGGGCGTGCGCAGTTCGTGACTCGCGTCGAGCACCAATTGGCGCTGCAACGTCTGACTGCTCTGGACCGAACTGAGCAGGCGATTGAAGACCCGACGGAGTCGACCGAGTTCATCCGCGCCGCCCTCGGCGATGCGGTACGTCATGTCATTCGTCTCGGCCACGCCTTCGATTTCGTCGGTCACTTCTTCGAGGGGGTGCAAAGCGGCGCGCGCGATGAAGATGCCCAGTCCGAGCGCCAGCAAGAGTCCGGCGGCAGCGACCAACAAGAGTGTCTGGACCAGCTTTCGAAGTTCCGAGACTTGGCCCGTGATGTTGATGATGAACAGTTCCGCCGACGTGGTCTTGACGACGCACAGTCTCGATGGACTCGTCGAACACCCTACGACCGAGTTGGCCGGGAGCGGCACGATCAATTCGCGATAGGACTCGCCGCCGAACTCGACCGAGCGAAGGAGCTGACCCGACGTTCCCTTCGCGATGTTCTTGATCGTCGGGTCGATCGGCACCTTCGACGTCGGCGCGGTCTGGCCGTTTGCGAGCACGAGTTCGAAGAAGGAACCGAGTTGCGATTCGTCAACACCGCTGGCGCGTGGACTCGAATGCGAGGCCTGGATAAGGAGCGACTCGTCGACCGATCGGAGTAAAGCGCTGCGCGTCGCGATGAAGGACGCGACGCAGGCGAGGACGACGGCGAGTGCGGCGACGCCCACGGTCGCGGCAATGACGCGCGATCGAAAGGTCACGAAGCGCGAAGCGCGTAACCGACGCCACGAACTGTTTGAATCAGTCGTGATTCGTTGCCCTCTTCGAGCTTGCGTCGCAGGTAACCAATGTAGACCGCTAACGAATTGGTTCCCGAGTCAAAGTTGTAACCCCACACGAGATCGAGAATCTGGTCACGCGTCAGCACTTGGCGGGGGTGGTGCAGGAAGAGTTCGAGCAGATCGAATTCGATCTTGGTCAGCTCGATCGCACGCTCGCCCCGTCGAACCTCCCTCGTCGGGGGATTGAGGCTCAAGTCTTCGAATCGCAGGATCGAGTCGTCGCCCTCGGCAATGCTGTGGCGGCGAAGCAGCGCGCGCAGGCGTGCGAGGAGTTCGGCGAGGTCGAAGGGCTTCACCAGGTAGTCGTCGGCGCCCACGTCCAGTCCCTCGACGCGGTCGTTCACGGCGTCGCGCGCGGTGAGCATGAGAATTGGTGTTGAATCACCCGCGCGTCGAATCCGTCGACAGATCTCGAGTCCGTCGATGTCGGGCAGTTGCAGGTCCAGGACAATGGCGTCGGGTGCGCGCAACTGGATTGCCTTGAGGGCACTCGTGCCGTCTTCGAACAGTTCGACGTCGTAGTTCTCCATGCGCAGCGCTCGTCCGAGCGCAGTTCGAATCGCCCCGTCATCGTCAACAATGGCAATGTAGGAGTTGGGTGATGGAGCAGTGGTCACGGCGTGGCTTTCCTCGGACGGTGGGTCAGGCTCTATTGTTGCTGTTTGGTATTAAACATCTTCGGACATTCTCTAAGAATCCCCGAAGATTGTCACGGTACCGCAGTGGCGGGTAGTTCAATCGGCAGAACGACGGACTTTGAATCCGTAGGTTGGAGGTTCGAGCCCTCCCCCGCCAGCCACTGGTCCTACACACCGAAGCGTCGGATCAACGCGGCGAGCTCGAGCGGGGCGTCGCCCTGGATCGAGTGGCCGGCGCCTGGCACGTGGATCACGCTCGCGCCGGGCAGGCGTCGTAGGAACTCGGACTCGTCAGCGTCGTCAACGACCGATCCCGGAGCCATACCCCGCAACAGTGTCACCGGCATCGTCAGCTCGCCGAGTTTGGCCCAGAGGTCCCCTGCGTCCGGAGCGGTGAGATCGGACTTGGGATGACGCTGATGACGCCAGACCCAGGTGCCGTCGCTTCGCTGAACGGCGTTGTGCAGGATGCCCCGTCGCAGTGACGAGACTGAACGCGTGGGATTGTGCGAGATGGTGCGCTCGAGCAGTTCATCAAAGTTGTCAAAGGAGGTCGGACCGTTCACGAAATCGGTGATGTGGCGAGCCTTGTCGGCGTTGACGCCGGGGGTGATGTCGATGAGGATGAGCGACCGCACGAGATCGGGGCGGTCGTGCGCGATGAGGATCGAGGTGAGTCCGCCCATCGACATGCCCACGAGCGGTCGAGGACCGCTTAGCAGTTGGACGAGAGCCCACTCGACGTCGTGGGCGTGACCGACGATGGCCGACCCTCCAAAAGGGGAGGCGTCGGAGTGTCCGTGACCAGGCAGGTCCAACGCGATGAGTGGTTGCTCCAACGCGAGGGCCACGGTGTCAAAGGTGTGAGCGTTCTGGGCCCCGCCGTGGAGGAGGACGTACTCGGGATCCTCGTCGCCCCACGCCAGACCGCTGATTTGGCGAAGTCCGTCGACCGCGACGAAGAACCGACGAACCGTCGGCACTCGAACATCGAGATTCCACTCGCTCAGGTTCTCGTGAAACAGCGCGAACTCGTCGTAAGAAGTTTCCTCCACACCTCGAATGGTAGAAGATGCCTGATAGAGATGGGGGAGTGAAAAGGCCCACCTGCGTCGTCGTGCTCGCCGCCGGCGAGGGAACGCGGATGCGTTCGCAGCGACCCAAGCCCCTGCACCACCTGTGCGGGCGGCCGATGGTGCTCTACGTCCTCGATGCCGCCACCCAGGACGCGGTGCGCGCGATGGTCGTGGTCGTCGGACACGGCGCGACGTGGGTGGAGAAGTCGCTCACCGAACGCGCTCGCGCTGACGTGCACCTGTCGTTCGTCGAGCAGTCCGAACAATTGGGCACTGGTCACGCGGTGTCGGTGGCGCTGCCAACGATCAGTGACGAGATCGGCGGGACCGACGGCGACGTGCTGATCATGCCGGGCGACACGCCCCTGCTGCGCGCGGCGACCATCGGCGCTCTCCTCGAACATCACCACGAGAGCCAGGCCGCCCTCACCATCCTGACGGCCGAGGTCGACGATCCGTCGGGCTACGGTCGGATCGTTCGCGCCAAGGACGGTTCGGTCGCCCGGATCGTCGAAGAACGCGACGCGACGGCAGCCGAGCGCGCCATCAGCGAGATCAACACGTCGATCATGGTGGTGCGTGAGAATCTGCTCGGGCCGGCCCTTCGCCGAGTGGGACGCCAAAACGCCCAGAACGAGTACTACCTGACCGACCTGGTGGGAGTGCTGCACGAAGCCGGTCACGTCACCAGCGCGATGAGGTTGCGCGACCCCCTCGAGGCGGCTGGCGTCAACGACCGTTCCCAACTCGCTCAAGCCGAGGCCGTGCTGCGAACGAGGATCAACGAGAAGTGGATGCAGCGCGGTGTCACGATGTGGGACCCCGCGCACACCTACGTCGACGCCGACGTCGAACTCGCGCCCGAGGTCTCGCTCCTTCCCGGGACGGTGTTGAAGGGTCACTGCGTGATCGAACAGGGCGCCCAGATCGGGCCGAACGCCATCTTGACCGACGTCCACGTGGGGGCGAACGCACGCGTCGACACCGTCGAGGCGGTGCACGTGCGCGTCGGCGCTGAAGCGCACGTGTGTTCCTTCGTCATCTTGGCGCCCGGCGTCGACGTCGCTGACGTCGAGACGGTGGCCCCCTTCACGTACCGGACTCGCTGAGCCCTCAGCCCACCTTGTACGCTGGCGCCGTGGAGTCCCTCGCAAAGCGCCGTCTGGTTCTGGTCACGGGCACCTGCCACCCCGCACTGGCCAAGGACATAGCCAACAAGCTCGGCGTTCAACTGACCGAGGCGAACGTCCGCGAATTCGCCAACGGCGAGATCCATTGCCGCTTCGATGAATCGATCCGCGGCGCGCACGTCTTCATCATCCAGACTCACTCGTCGCCGGTCAACAGCGCCGTGATGGAGCAGCTGATCATGATCGACGCCGCCAAACGCGCGTCGGCCAAGAGCATCACCGCCGTCATCCCGAACTACGGCTACGCCCGACAGGATCGAAAGTCCGCGGGGCGCGAGCCGATCACGGCGAAACTGATCGCCGACATGCTCCAGACCGCCGGCGCCAGCCGGGTGTTGTCGGTGGATTTCCACTCGGGACAGATCCAGGGCTTCTTCAACATCCCGGTCGACCACCTCGTGGCGGCGCCGGTACTGGAGGACTACCTAAAGGCCAACGCCAACCCGCACGAGCTCGTCGTGGTCGCGCCCGACGCGGGACGGGTGAAGGTGGCCGAGCGCTACGCCCAGCACCTGGGCTGCGACCTTGCACTGGTGCACAAGACCCGACCTCGCGGCACGACCAACATCGCCGAGGCCCGTCACATCGTCGGTGACGTCAATGGCCGTCACTGCGTGCTGATCGACGACATGATCGACACCGCGGGCACGATCGTGGCGGCCTGTGACCTCTTGAAATCCCACGGCGCCGAGGAGATCTGGGTGATGGCCACCCACGCCGTCTTCTCTCCTCCGGCGGTGGACCGCCTCTTCAACGCGCCCATCAGTCGGGTCATCGTCACCGACACCCTTCCGCTCCCTCCCGAGCGTCGCTTCGAGAAGCTCGAGATCCTCTCGGTCGCCACCATCGTCGCGAACGCGATTTCCGCGATATTCGAGGACTCGTCGGTCTCGGACATCTTCGGTGGTGAGAACCTTCTCTAGCCCGAAAGTGCTGGTGCGCCCGGCGGGCTAGACTTTCTCTCCTGTGTGCGGCCCTCATTGGGCGCCGGCCATTCGTCAGAGGAGTCTTCATGTCCAAAATCACGTTGGAGGGGTCAACGAACCGCGACCACGGCTCGAGCAACGCGCGTCGGCTGCGCCAGTCTGGCTCGATTCCGGCCGTGGTCTACGGTCACGGCGTCGAGTCGCTGTCGATCTCGGTCGACGCCAAATCCTTTCGCGCCGCCGTCTCGGGCGAACAGGGCCTCAACTCGGTGATCAGCCTTGGCGCTGACGGCAAGGAGTACCTGGTCATGGCGCGCGAGATCCAGCGCCACCCGGTGCGTGGAACCGTCGCGCACATTGATTTCCAGGTCATCGACCCCAACCAGCCCGTCATCGCCGAGGTGCCGTTGCACGTCGTGGGCGACGCGGTCGAGGTTCGTCACGCGGACTGGGAAGTCGACCAGCAGATGTTCAGCCTCGAAGTGCGCACCCGCCCCGACCAGATCCCGACACACATCGACGTGGAGATCTCGGAACTCAAGGTCGGCGACGCGATCCACGTCAGCGACCTCGTGTTGCCCAAGGGTGTCGTGGCGATAGTCGACGCCGGCGTTTCCGTGGTGACCACCCGCCCCAGTCGTGTTGCCAAGACGGCGGACACGGCCGAAGCTGCGGTTTAGTTCGCCGTGGCGCTTCGGCGCTCACGTGAGGAGGGCCGGCGCGGCGTCGCGAGCGATCTACTGATCGTGGGACTCGCCAATCCCGGCCGCGAGTACGAGGGATCGCGCCACAACGTCGGCGGCGACGCCGTGCGGCTGGTGGCCCTGCGGCGTGGTCTTCGCTTTGACCTCGAACGTCGTCAGCGGGCCCTTACGGCCACGGTGTCGACGCCGCGAGGTCCGGTCACGCTCGCGGTCCCGACCACGTTCATGAACGAGTCAGGAGCGGCACTGTCGCCGCTGCTGCGTCGCACGTCGCTCGAGGATCTCAGTCATTTGGTGATCGTTCACGACGAGCTCGATCTAGAGCCGGGGCGTCTGCAGTTCAAGCGGGGCGGGGGACTGGCCGGCAACAACGGACTGCGCTCGATCGCACAGGCGCTCGGGACCAATGAGTTCTCGCGACTGCGCATCGGTATCGGCAAACCTCCCTCGAAGGAACAGGGTGCCGACTACGTCCTGGCCCGACCGACCGGCGCTCGCAAGGTCGCACTGACCGAACAGATTGAGCGCGCGGCCGACGCGATCGAGATGTTGTTGGACTACGAATTCGACGACGCCCAGCGCCGAGTGAACGGCACCCGTGGCTGAAGCACGAGGACTGTCCCGGGTCCTCGAGTTGGTTGGACCCTCCATAAGGGCGGCGAACGCCACGGGGACACTGACGCCGAACGGCTACACCACGCCACTGGCCGTTGCTTCGTACGCGCTCGAAAGTCCCTTCCTCGTCGCGGTCACCGCGACGTCGACCGAGGCCGAACAGCTGCGTGACGCCGTCGCGGCCCTGATGGGTCCTGACGCCGACGTCGTGCTGTGGCCCGGTTGGGACACCCATCCTCTCGAACGCGTGAGTCCCGACAACGCGGTGATGGCGGCCCGGTCGCTGCTGCGGTGGCGCCTCAGTCGTGACGACCGGCCGCGCGTCGTCGTCGCCTCGGCGCGCTCTATCTCCCAGGTGTTGGCGCCCGAGCGGCTGCGTGCGCCGCTCCAGGTCCGACGGGGCGACCAGCTGGACCGCGACGAGTTCATCGGCGAACTGGTCGCGACCGGCTACCGCCGCGAGAGCCTCGTCGAGCACCGCGCCGAGTTCGCGGTGCGCGGCGGGATCGTCGACGTCTGGCCCGCCCAGGGTGACCAACCGATCCGCCTCGACTTCTTCGGCGATGAAGTCGAGCGACTGACGTCGTTCGACATTGCCAACCAACGGTCGCTCCTCGATTTGGACGACGTGGTCATCGCTCCCGCGCGCGAATGGATTCCCGACACTGCGGCGAGGGACTGGGCCGACGAACTGGTCGAACGTGCTCCCTGGGGCCGATCGAGTTTCGATCGTCTCGCCGCCGGTCACGTCTTCGATGGGATGGAGGGCTGGATGCCGCTCTTCATTACTCGACCACGCACGCTGCTCGACGAGCTGAGCGACGTCACGCTGGTCGTCGTCGAACCCGAACGCGTCCGGCGACGTCTCGACGAACTACTCGACGAAGAGAGAGAACTGACCAACGCGGTCGCGGCCACCTGGCAGGCGACCACGGAGATACCGCTGCTGCACTCGTCGTGGAACGACGTGTTGAACGGCCGCGTCACTGTGTCGCTCGAAGCCGCGCCGGGTGCCCTCAGCAGCACGAGTTTCGCTATCACGTCGCCGCCGGTCGTACAGGGTGATCCGTCGCGGATCGCGGCGCACGTGCGGTCGTGGTCCACGAAGCGCCGGGCCGTCGTACTGACGAGCAACGCGGCGGCGGTCGAACGCATGGCCGAGCAGTTGCGCGGCGAAGGGCTCGACGTCACGACCGATCCGGACAAGGTCCTCGACGTGCGCTTCAGCGTGCTCGAGAGTTCGCTGCCGGCGGGTTTCAGTCTGGACGACCCCGAGGTCGTGGTCTGGAGCGAGAGCGACCTGACGGGACGACGCACGGTGCACCGAGTGGCGCGTACGCGCACGCGCAACGTCGACGGGTTCTTCGACGACTTGGCGGTCGGCAGTTACGTCGTGCACCGCCAGCACGGTGTCGCCAAGTTCTCGGGCACGACGACACGCTCGATCAACGGCGTCACGCGCGATTACCTGATCCTCGAGTTCAAGGACGGCCGCAGCTACTGGCCGACCGAGCAGATCGACGCGTTGACGCCCTACTCGGGCGGCGACGCGCCCGCGCTCTCGCGCATGGGCGGTGTCGAGTGGCAGAAGACCCGGGCCAAGGCCCGTGCGGCGGCGTACCTGGTCGCCCAGGACCTCGTCGACCTCTACCGCATACGCTCCGTCGCGGTCGGTCACTCGTTCGCTCCCGACACCACGTGGCAGCGAGAGATGGAAGAGCTCTTCCCCTACACCCTCACCGCCGACCAGGCCCAGGCGATCGAGGACGTGAAGGCCGACATGGAACTGCCCCGTCCCATGGACCGCTTGATCTGTGCCGACGTCGGCTTCGGCAAGACCGAGATCGCCGTTCGCGCGATCTTCAAGGCCGTCCAGGATAATAAGCAGGCGGCCATCTTGGTGCCGACGACACTCCTCGCGAGCCAACACTTCGCGACGTTCACGGACCGTTTCGCCGGGTTCCCCGTGCGCGTCGCGCTGCTCAGTCGCTTCGTCGATGACGCCGAGGCACTCGTGACACTGCACGGCCTGCGAGATGGAACGGTGGACGTGGTCGTGGGAACGCATCGTTTGCTTTCCGACAACGTCTCGTTCAAGGATCTCGGACTGTTGGTCGTGGACGAGGAACAGCGCTTCGGCGTCACCCACAAAGAGGCGATCAAGACGCGTTCGGTGGGTGTGGACGTCCTGACCCTGAGCGCGAGTCCGATTCCGCGAACGCTCGAGATGGCCTTCGCGGGTATCCGCGACCTCTCGATGGTGACGACGCCACCGGCCGACCGGCGTCCGATACTGACTCACGTAGGCGAGTACAACGAAGCCGCCATCGTCGAGGCGGTGCGGCGAGAATTGTTGCGTGAGGGCCAGGTGTTCTTCGTGCACAACCGCGTCGCCGACATCGACGAGACCGCTCGACGATTGGGCCAATTGGTGCCCGACGCGCGCATCGCCATCGCGCACGGCCAGATGGACGAGGGCACGCTCGAACGCGTCATGGTCGATTTCTGGCAGCGTCGTTTCGACGTGCTGGTCTGCACGACGATCGTAGAATCCGGGATCGACCTGCCGTCGGTCAACACGCTGATCGTGGACCGCGCGGAGCGACTCGGACTGGGCCAACTCCACCAGTTGCGTGGACGCGTCGGGCGGAGCGGGCAACGCGCCTACGCCTATCTCTTCCACCCCGCCGATCAGGTGCTGTCCGAGACCGCCTTCGAGCGCCTGCGCACGATCGGCGACAACACCGCGCTCGGCAGCGGCTTCAAGATCGCGATGCGCGACCTCGAGATCCGTGGTGCGGGCAATCTGCTGGGTCACGACCAGTCCGGACCGGTCGCGGCGGTCGGCTACGACCTCTACGTGCAACTCGTCGCCGAAGCGGTCGCTGACGCGAAGGGTTACGTCGCGCCCGACGTCGTGACCATCAACCTGGACGTGCCGGGCGAGGCGCACCTGCCCAAGCGCTACGTCGAAGCCGACGACGCCCGTCTCGAGGCGTACCGCCGTCTCGCGGGCGTGTCGACCCGCGAGGACTTGAGCGACCTGCGCGACGAGTGGCAGGACCGTTATGGGCCGCTGCCCTCGGCGGCGACCGGACTGCTGGAACTGGCCGAACTGCGCCTCGCGTGCCTCGACGCTGGTGTCAGTTCCGTGGCCGTCCTGCCGGTGAAGGTGGGCGTGCGCTCCAAGCCGGTCGTACGGATGGCGCCGCTCGAACTCTCGTTCAGCCAGCAACTTCGCCTGCGTCGGCGACACGGATCTCGCGCGTACGACGAGACCACGAAGGAGCTGCGTATCGAGGTCGCCCTCGACGCCGCGTCGCCCGTCGCCCTGCTCGCGTTGCTCGCCGAAACGCTCGCGGCGGCGCCGAGCGACTAGGCCGCATTCACTAGCATGGAATGGTGCGCCGTCTCGTAGTCCTGCTCGTCCTCTCCCTCGCCGGCGCCGGCGCATTCGGCCTCAGCAACGCCTCTTCGGGCGTCAACGTGAACGGTACGCAGCTTTCGGCTTCGACGTTTCGTTCCGAACTCGCCGCTATCGCCACGACCCCGACTATCGGGTGCTTCCTCTACGCGATTGATCCGGTGAACTTCCACACCGGTGCGGGCGGCGCATCGCTGGCCGCACCGGGCGCCGCGGCGTGGTCGAATCTGCGCGTCGAAGGACTCGCCATCGATCAGTTCGTGTACACGAAGTTCCACTACGTTCCCAACGCTGCCGCGCTCACGTTGGCGACCACCTCGCTTGAGGGTGAGATGACCCAGGCGGCGACCAGCCGTCCGGTGACGTGTCCGGGCACGTCGGCCCAGGCGCTCGCCTCGATGCCCGCCGAAATGCGCGACGCCGAGATCACGGCCCAGGCCGATTCGCTGTATCTCGTGAGTCGCCTCAACTCCGCGATTCCCCTGACGCTGGCGTCAATGCAGACGTACTACGACGCGCACAAGTCCTCCTACGACACGATCTGCGTGAGCGTCGCATTGGTACAGCCCGCCCAAGTCGCGGCCTTCTCCGCCGCTCAGACCGCGGGTATGTCGGTGGCGGCGTTGGCGAAGAAGTTCTCCGTCGACCGCTCGGGCAAGAAGGGCGGCGCCTACGGCTGCTACCCGCCGTCGTCGAGCAGTTACGCGTCGGTCCGCACTGACGTCGGTGCGACGGCGCTCAATAAGTTCCCGACCACACCCCTTGGCGTCTCGCAGAATGGAGTCACGTACGCGCTCTTCGTGGCGGCAACCAAACGGAGCACGACGCCCTTTGCCATCGCCTCGAGCGCCGTGCTGGCCGACATTCGAACCCTGAACGCGACGTCGGCCAACACCGCGAAGCAGACGATTCTGTACCGCGCCGCGGTGTCGATCGACCCGGCGTACGGTCGATGGGGACTCAGCAGTTCCGGACCGGGCGTGTTCGCGCCGTCGGTGCCGTTGGCCAACGACGTCGCCGCCGCCTCGTCACTGGCGACGGCCAGCGCCCACCCCTATAAGTGACCAGACCGACCGTCCGCGTGGTCGGACTGGGCCCCGGTGGCCCTGACCACGTGACGGCCCGAACGACCACGCTGCTCAATGAGTCGCCCGTCGTGCGACTGCGCACACGCGTCCATCCCGCCGCGGTCGCGTTCGAGCACGTCGCCAGCTACGACGATCTCTACGAACGCGCCGAGTCCTTCGATGAGCTCTACCAAGCGATTGCTGACGACCTGGCGGCGCTCGCCGCGTCGTCACCCAACGGCGAGGTCGTCTACGCCGTGCCCGGTTCTCCCGTCGTGGCCGAGCGCACGGTCGAGCTGTTGCGCGATCGTTCCGACGTTGAAGTCGTCTGCGAGCCGGCGATCTCGGTCATCGACGTCGTGTGCGCCGCGCTCGGGCGCGACCCGATGAGCGAGCAACTCCGGATCGTCGACGCCCTCTCGACGAACGAACCGTTTCGAGGACCCGGACCACTGCTGATACTGCAGACCTACGCACCCGAAGTCCTCGCGACGGTCGCGGATCGTTTGGCACCTTCGACCGAGGTGATCGTGCTGCACCACGTGGGGCTCGCCGACGAGGTCATCACGGTCGTGCCGGCGAGCGAACTCGCGACGTTCGACAACGCCGATCACCTCACGTCACTGTGGATCGACGGACTGCGAACGGCCGGTGAAGCGACCGACGACCTCGTGGACTTCATGCGACGCCTGCGCCGAGAGTGCCCGTGGGACCAGGAGCAGACACACGCGTCGCTGACACGCCACCTGCTCGAAGAGGCGTACGAGACCCTCGACGCCTTAGAGATCTTCGTGCGCCTCGAGGGGGGTGATCAGCTCAGTGACGACGCCATCGATCACGTGGAGGAAGAACTTGGCGACCTGCTCTTCCAGATCATCTTCCACGCCGAACTCGGTGACGAGGAAGGTCTGTTCAACTTCGCCACGATCGCTGACGCCGTGCGTGACAAGCTGACCGGACGTCACCCGCACGTCTTTGGCGACGTGCAGGTGAGCGGTGCGAATGAAGTGGCGTCTCGTTGGGAGGTGCTCAAGCGCGAGGAGAAGGGACGCCACAGCGTCACCGACGGGATCGCGTGGCAGTTGCCGGCCCTCAGTCTTTACACCAAGCTCCTGCGCAAGGCCGCGCTCGTCGACCTGACGCGCGACGACGCCGAGAGTGCGAGAGCGCACGCGATCACCTCGCTGCGCGCGCTCGACTTCGCGAGTGACGCGGCTCCCGACGGATCGTCGTCATCGGACGTGGACGCGGCGTGGGGTGACGCGCTCAGCGCATTGCTCAACGCCGCGCGCTGGTCGGGCGTGGACCTCGAGGGTGTTCTTCGCGATCGGGCCCGTTTGCTCGCGAGCGACATACGTCGGCGCGAAGATCGCGCAAACGAGTAAACGACCGGGCCGAGTAGCGTTGAAGGCAGACCTAGAGGAGATGTGCGATGAGCGCGATTGAAACTGTCCTTGGCCGCCAACTACTTGATTCACGTGGCAATCCGACCGTTGAAGCCGAGGTGCATCTCGAATCGGGCGCCTCGGGAAGGGCCATCTCGCCGTCGGGCGCCTCGACGGGTTCGCGTGAGGCCGTCGAACTTCGTGACGGCGGTGCCGCGTGGGGCGGAAAGGGCGTGCAGATTGCCGTGAACAACGTCAACGGCGAGATCAACGACGCGCTGGAGGGTTACGACGCGAACGATCAGCGTTCGGTCGATCTCGCGATGATCGACCTCGACGGCACGCCGAACAAGGGCCGTCTCGGCGCCAACGCGATTCTGGCGGTGTCGCTCGCGACCGCGAAGGCGGCCGCGATGGAGAGCGGTCTGCCGCTGTTTCAGTACATCGGCGGCGTGAACGCGCACGTGCTGCCGGTGCCGATGTTCAACGTCGTCAACGGTGGCGTGCACGCGAAGAACTCGATCGACTTCCAGGAGTTCATGGTGATGCCCATCGGCGCCGCGTCGTTCTCCGAGGCCCTGCAGTGGGGGGCCGAGACGTACCACGCCCTGAAGAACGTGTTGGCCAAACGGGGTCTCTCGACCGCGGTGGGCGACGAGGGCGGATTCGCGCCGGACCTGCCCGACAACGAGACCGCGGTCAAGGTGCTCGTCGAGGCGATCGAATCGACCGGACGTGCGCCGGGACGCGACGTCGCGATCGCGCTCGACCCCGCGACCAGCGAGCTTTGGCGTGACGGCGCGTACCACCTCGACGGCGAAGGTCGCGAACTGACGAGCGCGGAACTGGTCGACTACTGGGCCGACCTCTCGTCTCGTTATCCCATCGTCTCGATCGAGGACGGAATGGCCGAAGACGACTGGGATGGTTGGTCGGCACTGACCCAGCGACTCGGCGAGCATCTTCAGTTGGTGGGCGACGACATATTCGTCACGAACTCAGAGATCCTTCAAAAGGGCATCGATCGCAACGTCGCGAACTCGATTCTCGTGAAGCTGAATCAGATCGGCACACTCAGTGAGACGCTCGACACGGTGCGATTGGCGAACAACAGCCGCTACAGCGCCGTGATTTCGCATCGATCGGGTGAGACGGAGGACGTGACCATCGCGGACCTCGCTGTCGCGACGAACGCCGGCCAGATAAAGACCGGCGCCCCGGCACGTTCTGACCGCGTAGCGAAGTACAATCAGTTGCTGAGACTCGAGGAACAACTCGGGGATCGAGCTCGTTTTCTAGGTGCTACGTCTTTGTCGGGGTCGGCCGGTGTCAGCTACACATAACATTCCAGTGCGTCACCAGAACCATTGGATGCTCCCGCTCGCCTTCGTGACGGCGATGGCCATCATGTTCGCGTGGTTCCCGCTCAGCACCTGGATGCACCAGCAGGCCCAGATCAACGCCACGGCGACGCAGATCATCGCCATCAAGCAGCAAGAGCAGGCCCTCAAAGTCGAGGCGAAGTCGATCTCCACGAAGTCCGCGGCCACGTTGCTCGCGCGCCAGCAGTACCAACTCGTGGCACCGGGACAGAGCCTCATTCAGGTGCTGCCCGGCGTTCAGCCAGGTAACGTCTCGGCGAGCAGCGGCGATCCCGGATTGCAGCCCCTCGTCTCACCATCGTCGGCGCCGTCGATCGTGGTGGACCCGTCGACGTCGGGTGTGAAGCACCACACCACCAGCGGTTTCCTGTCGCGCCTGGTGCGCACGCTTGAGTTCTGGCGTTGAACACCTTTCGTGACGCCTCGCCCGACGATCTCCTCGTTCTCGAGGCCCTCCTCGGTCGACCACTGGCCGGTCGCTGCGCGGTCGTCGTGCGGCGCGGCGACGGACGTCCGGTCGTTATTGAAAACGAGCCCCATCTGCGCGACGGCACGCCGATGCCCACCCTGTACTGGCTGGTTGACCGAGACCTCCACGACGCGGTCAGTCGCCTGGAGAGTGACGGCGGCGTGCACCGCTTTGAGGACCTGGTCGAACCCGAGCAGTTACAACGAACGCACGATGAATACGCGGCGCGGCGCCGCGAGGCGACGGTGCGAACGGGCGTCGTCCAGGCGCAAGGGGGAGTGGGTGGCACCCGCGTCGGCGTGAAGTGTCTGCACGCGCACCTGGCCAACTTCTTGGCCGGTGCCGAGGATCCGGTGGGTGCGCTCGTCGGCGACGCGATCGGGCTGCCACCGTTGTCGGTGCAGCACGACCGTGACTGACCCGGTCGCCGCACTCGATTGCGGCAGCAACTCAACGCGACTCTTGATCGTGTCGGGCGACGGCACCGCCCTTCGTCGTGAGATGCGCATCACCCGACTGAGTCAGGGCGTCGACGCCTCCGGCACGCTCGTCCCCGAGGCGTTGCAACGAACCTACGAAGTGCTGAGCGAGTACCGAACGTTCATGGACGCGTTGGGCGTGTCACGCGGCCTCCTGGTGGCGACGTCCGCCGTGCGCGACGCCAAGAACGGCGCTGCGTTCCTCGACGAAGCCCGTCGACGCACGGGCGTCGAGGCGACGCTACTCAGTGGTGACCAAGAGGCGGCGTACTCCTACGCCGGGGCGACCGCTGACCTCGCTCCCGACGACCGGCCGGCCGTGATCGTCGACGTCGGCGGCGGGTCGACCGAGCTGGCGGTCGTGCTTGACAACGTGATGCACAGTTTTTCGATGCAATTGGGATGCGTGCGCGTGAGCGAGCGTGCACTCGGCCGTGATGTAGTGACGCCCGCGGGCGACGCCGCGGCGCGCGAGATGATCGAGTCCGAACTCGATCGCGCGTGGGCTGCCGTCCCGGCGTTCGCGACGCTCTTGGGCCGTGTTCGACTCATCGGTCTCGCCGGCACCGTCGCGACCCTGGCCCAACTCGACGCGCGCCTCGAGGTGTACGACCGCGACGCCGTGCACCATCGTGTGCTTACCCGCTCGACGGTCAGATTCTGGCGCGACACGCTGGCTCGTGAGACACCGGAGGCTCGACTCGCCCGCCCGGGGATGGTGGCGGGGCGCGAGGACGTGCTCACTGCGGGTCTCTACGTGCTCGACGCGGTCATGGAGCGCCTCGGCGTCGATGAACTGCTGAGTTCGGAGAACGACATCCTTGACGGCATAACGTCGGCACTGCTCGAAGCCGAATGTGCGTAGAAGCCGCGCACCTGTCACGATAGTGGGGTGAGGATTCGCCCATGGTGACCACGAGGAGTTCGATCTATTCGCCGATATCCCTGCACGGGCGTCGTGTCGTACTGCGCACACTGAGCGAACAGGACTACGAGGGCTGGTTCGACGTGCGCGATCGCAACCATGACTGGCTGCTCAAGTGGGAGCCGCGTTCGGCGCATTCGTCGCACCTACCAGAGGACCAGCGGAGTTTCGCGAGTCGTTGCGCCATTCGTGAGCGCGAACGCCAGATGGGCACCGGCTTCGGTTTCGGCATCTTCATTGACGGTCGCTTCGTCGGTGAGATCACGCTGTCGTCGATCCAGCGCGGTCCTCTGCAGTCGGCCTACATCGGTTACTGGATCGACGAGGTGGTGGCCGGACGCGGACTCATGCCCGAGGCCGTGCTCACGACGTTGCAGTACGCCTTTGAATCGTTGCGACTGCACCGCATCGAGGTGAACATTATTCCGCGCAACACGCCGTCGCGTCGCGTCGTGGAGAAGCTGGGGCTGCGATTCGAGGGGATCGCCGAGCGGTACCTCGAGATCGACGGCGCCTGGGAGGACCACGCGCGCTACGCGATGACTTCGGAGGAGTGGAGCGACCGGGCGCCCGAACTCGTGGTGAACTGGCTGCTGCCGCGCCACGAGCACAAGGACTAGACGGCGTCCAAACGTCGCCCACGAAGTTCCTGGATCGTCGCGGTGCGCAGTCTCCCGCCGAGAGCCGCCGCGACGCCCATACCGGCGGGCGCGCCGTCACGCGCAAGAACGAGCAGCGCGTTCTCGTCGCCGCGCGCGACGACGAGTCCCTGGACCCGGGCCTGACGCGCGGCGTTTGCGACGTCGGCGACGTCCACGTCGGTCATGAGTTCGACGACGGGATTCTCGTAGCGCGTGGACGCGAGCGATCGTATGTCGTGCAACATCATCAGAGAGTCGCGTCCCATCTTCACGGACGAGCCGCGGACGTCGTCCCAGGTGACGTTGAGTGGTTCGACGGGAATCGCCAATTGACTCGCGAGGTAGAAGATCTCGGCGTCGTACGCGAAGCCGTCGATCATGCCGAGCAGGCCGAGGAGCCGCCCCGGACCGCGCTGGAACCCCTTACATCCGCACTGCGTGTCGCGCAACGTGGTGTGCGCGTAGTGACGCACGAAGCGGTTGAAGGTGCTGCCGGCGAGGGTGCGCAGCACCGAGTCGTAGCGGATGTGGCGCTCGTGCCCACGCGAACCCACGGCGACCGCGACGTCGTGCAGTTTCGCCACGAAATCGGGAAGTTGGGCGGGGCTGATCGCCATGTCGGCGTCGGTCGCGATGACGTAGTCACCACTCGCCAGCGCGATGCCCAGTCGAACGGCGGCGCCCTTGCCCCGATTGACGGGTTGGCGAACGAAGAGGGTGTGGGGCAGGTGTCCGTAGACCTCGTGGGCGACACGCGCGGTGTCGTCGCTCGATCCGTCGTCGATGATGATGACCTCGGTCGAGTCGGTGCCCATGGTCTCGAGCGTCGGGCGCAGTCGCTCGAAGCCGGTGCCGAGTCGAGCCGATTCGTTGTACGCCGGGATCACGAGAGAGGTCGTTATGGCCACGGGTTACAACCTAAAGGTCAGGGTCGGGCGGCGCCGTAGAGTCCGAACGTGAAGATCGGCGCGTAGCTCACGGTCGTGCCCGAGTGGGCGGCCGCGATGATCGTGCTCGTTCCCCACGGGCCGCTGCCGGCGTACATGACCACGTGGTCGACCAGGTTGTCGCCGTCAAGGTTGTAGTAGTAGAGCAGGTCGCCCGGTTGCAACGCCCCGAACGGGATGTGGCGCAGGGCCGGGTACTGGGACTCGGTGGTGCGCGGAATCGTGAAACCGGCCTGCGCCCACGCCCACTGGACGAGTCCCGAGCAGTCAAAACCCACACTGGGCGTCTCACCACCCCAGACGTAGGGAACGCCGATCTGTGAGATGGCGGCGTGCAGTGCGGCCATTCCCTGGGCCGATCCGGCCGCGACGCCCGTGACGACCGGCGGCGTCGCCGCTTGGATCGCCTGGAGCACCTGGTTCGCGGCGTCCTGGCCGCCGACGGCCGAGGCCGCGGTGACGGCCTGTTCCTCACCCGCGATGTTCTTGGACCTCGCGGCGGCGACGCCCACTTGAATCTCGTAGGTGATGATCTGGCCCTTCAGCGCCTGTGTCACGACCGCGAGGGTGGAGCGCGTGATGCTCTCGTTGCGGGCGTTCTGGGAGAGCAACGATTCCATGCGGTACGTCTGCTGTTGGGCCGCGGAGCGTTGGACCGCAACGGCCGCGATGGTCCCGTCAAGGGACTTCTTCTGGGCGACGTAGGCATTCTTCAGGTCGGTGAGGTTCCCGATGACCCGGTCCTCGTAGACCTGGCGCTCGTTGCTCGCGGTCGCGTTCTGGTCGAACAGTGGGATGGACTGCGTGTCGGCGGCCCCAAAGACGTAGGCGCGAACCACCGCCCCCACGAGGGCCTTTGACGTGACCTTGATCGCGCCGCGTTTGTTCATCTCCTGGTTCTGGAGCCGATTGATCTTGGCGTTGATGTTGTTCAGCTCCACCCTGGCGGCGTCGTACTCGTTGGCGGTGATCTCGCTCGTCTTCTCCTGTTGGGACAGGACCTCGGAGAGGTGGGCGATCCGGGCCTGGGTTTGAGAGATCGTGGCCGTCCCGGCGACCGACGGTACGAGGACCGTCGTCATGACCATGGTGGCGAGCACCAGAAGGGGAGTTGATCGAGTCGTGCCCCGACGACGCACGCGAATCATGGAACCAGCCTAGTTAGCCATGGCCCGAAAACGGCGAGTTTAGAATCTGTTTACAATGCGTTACGGTTACATCGCTATAGCGCCGCGTGGGGGCGTAGCCCAATTGGCAGAGGCAGGGCGCTTAAACCGCCTCCAGTGAGGGTTCGAGTCCCTTCGCCCCTACGCGGCGATTGAACCCCTGATTCTTTAGTAGCGTGGCTCGCGTGGCTAAGAGCGCAACAGGTAAATGGGTAAGCAGGGTCGGGGCGTCGGGGGGCGGCAAGGCCTATAAGAAGACGCGGCCCGGCAACTACTACGGGATTTTGGTCGTTATCGTCATTCTCGGCCTCGTCGCGACCGTTTTCGCCCGCTACGAGTACCAGCACCCGGGGGCCGCGAAGAAGAGCACGCCACCGGCGGTCGGAACGACCTGGTACGCCAGTCTCGGCATCGAGGCGTGTGGCAAGCGCCTGCCGTACCTGAACACCGACCCGACCACGAAGGGTGGCTTCTCGGTCCTCGCCGCCAACGTCGTCAAGATCAGTCCGGTCTCGGCCGCCGACGCGGGCAGCCAGGCCACGCTGTCCCAGTTCGCCGCGGAGTACCCCGGACTCATCGCGAGCACCAACGAGCTCGCGGTGCCGACGGCGAAGGGCACGTCGAATCCCGCGACCACGTTCCACAATGGTGACGCCTGTCCGGCGACTTCGAAGTACCGCGGCGTCGCGGGACGGGTGAGTTACGCCTACTGGGAGTACGGTCAGACGACGCCGACGATCACCACTGATCCGACGAAGATCAAGTTTTCGCGCTACCTTCGCGTGACCATGGCGTTCGAGCCTTCCGGCGTGACGCCGAAGCAACCTCTGCAGGCGTCGATCAACGCGGCGTCCGCGGCTGCCCTTGCAACGACCACGACGACGGTGGCGACCCCGTCGACCCTGCCCGCCACGACCACCACGGTGAAGGGCGCAACGACCACGACGACGGTCACGAGTACGACGACGACCGTTAAGAAGACCACCACGACCACTGCCCCGGGCTGATCTTGAAGTCGATAGTCCTGGTCGGCGGGAAGGGAACGCGACTTCGGCCGCTGACCTACGAGACACCCAAGCAGATGCTGCCGCTCGTGGGCGTGCCGATGATCGAGTCGCTCTTCGAGACGCTCGCCAGTCACGGGGTAACCGACGCCGTCCTCGCCCTCGGGTACTTGCCCGACAGTTTCATCGAGGCCTATCCGAACAACGTGATCAAGGGCATCAACGTGACCTACGCCGTCGAACCCGAACCACTCGACACGTCCGGCGCGATCCGATTCGCCGCGCAGTACGCCGGCATCGACGAGACGTTCCTCGTCGTCAACGGCGACGTGCTGACCGATCTCAACATCACCAAGCTCCTCGCGTTTCATCGCCAGAGCGGTGCCGAGGCCACGATTGCCCTGCATCCGGTTGATGACCCGTCGCGCTACGGCGTCGTGCCCACGACCCCCGAGGGCCGCGTTCTCGCGTTCGTCGAGAAGCCGCCCCGGGAGGAAGCACCAACGAACCTGATCAACGCGGGTACCTACGTCTTTGAGACCAGCGTGCTCGAACGCATCGCTCCCTCGGGTCGAGTCAGCGTCGAACGCGAGACCTTCCCCGCCCTCGCCTCGGCGGGGACACTCTTCGCGATGCCCGACGATGCCTACTGGCTCGACACCGGCACACCCCAGACCTACCTGCGCGCGAACCTGGATATCTTGAACGGACGCGATGGCGGTCACGCGACGGGCGTCGTGAACGGATCGTGGTGCCACCCTTCGAGCAGTATCGACCCGACCGCCACGCTGGTGAGCGCGGTCGTGGACCGCAACTGCGTCGTCGGCCCCCACGTCGTCATTGAGGACTCAGTGCTGTTGCCCGGCGCGATCGTCCAAGAAGGCGCCGTCATCCGTTCGTCTATCATCGGCCCCGGTGCGGTCATCGGCAGCTACTCCACGCTGGGTGCGACGTGCGTCGTCGGGGCCAATGAGCACGTGGCGGCCGGCTCGAACCTCTCGGGCGACGTCCGACTCGGAGGGGTCTAGGTCAGCGGAAGAGATCGTCGTTCGCCGAGCGAATGACGTTGTCGTGCACCGAACCTTCTCCGAAGTAGTCATCGTCGAGTCCGCGCACGAGTGCAAAAGGCGTAGCGCGCGCCTTTCCGAGTACGAGATTCGCCGCACCGGCGATTTCGTCGACGATCGCGACCTCGGTCGCCTCCAGCAGTCGTCCGTTGGCGTCCCTCGAACCGCGCAAGTCGAGTACCGGTCGGATCCCCGCCGAGCCGATCGCCACGTCGGTGACACCTTGACGCCAGACCCGTCCGAACGTGTCGGTGATCACGACCGCGACGTCGACGTCGCAGCGCCGTCGCAACTCCGCGCGGAAGCGCCGAGCGGAACGATCCGGGTCCTTGGGTAGCAGCACGGCCGTGCCCTCGTCGGTGTTGGACAGATCGACGCCCGCGTTGGCGTTGATGAACCCGTGCCGGGTCTCGGTGATACGCAACGGTCCACGCCGACGAAGTACGCGCGTCGCCTCGCCCTCGATGAGGGCCAACTTGTGCTCTTCGGTGCCGTCGAAGTCCACGACCTGACCCTCGGACTTGGCGACGACCTTGCTGGTGACAATGACCAGGTCGTGGTGCGTCAGCGTTTCGCCCTGGGCGCTCAACGCGTCGAGCAGCACGGTGACCAGATCGTCGCCCTTACGGATCTCACCCACGCCCAGCACGGCGCGTACGCGTAATTCGCTCACGTCGTCACCACTTTCGCGAGTCGCTCGGCGTTCTCTTCTTGCGCCATGACGGTGGTGGTCACGATCACGTTTACGCCGCGTTGGCGGATGCGTTCTGCCAGTGTGGCGTCAGACTCGTCGATCACGAAGGTGCCGATGAGGTCGCGGTAGTAATCGGCGACACCGACGCACGAGACGTCGTGACCGAGCTCTCGGAGTAAGCGATCCGCGGGCCCCTTCAGCGCGGCGCCGTTGACGATCGGCGACACCGCGAGCACGTCATCACGGCGATCCTGGAGGATCTCACGCACGCCGGGAACCTGCAGGATCGGCTCGATTGATATCAACGGGTTCGACGGAGCGATCACGATCCGAGAGGCCCCGTGCAACGCGTCGAGCACCTCGCGCGTGGGGCGCGCGTCGCGCGCTCCCTCGAAGCTGATCGAGCGCACCGTCACGTCGTGGTGATGTCGCACGAAGTAGTCCTGGAAACTCAGTCGACCAAGTTCGGTGTCAAAGACGGTGGCGACCTCGTCGTCGGTGACCGGCAGGAGTCGGATCTTCAGTCCCCAGTGCTCGGTGATCTCTCGCGTGACGTCACTCTTGGAAGCGCCTTCGCTGAGTCGTTGACTGCGGTAGAGGTGGGTGGCGAGATCGCGGTCACCGAGGCGAAACCAGGCGGCGCCCCCGAGTGATTGGAGTTCGTCCATGACGCGCCAGGTCTCACCGCGCAGCCCCCATCCCAACTCGTCGTTGTTGAGTCCGGCCAGGGTGTAGGTGATCGTGTCGAGGTCGGGACAGATGCTGAGTCCGTGCAGGACCAGATCGTCACCGACGTTCACCACCGCGACGATCTCGCTCGGGTCGAGTACGAGACTCATCGCACGTAGTAGTCGTGCGGCGCCGACGCCTCCACTGAGAACGGTTATCACCCCCGAGACTTTAGGGGCGCTTCAGTAGCATCGGATGTTGTGAGTGATTCCTCGATCGTCCAGGGATGGCCGGGTGGGCCCAGCGCCGTGCTCTTTCGCCTGGAGGCGGGCAACGTCGACGTCGTCGCCCAGGCGGGTGATCTTGACGAGCGTCGGGCGTGGGCGTCGGTGTCAAAGATGGCGGTCGCCCTGGCGTTTGGCGTCGAGAACGACTGGAATCTTCACCAATTCAACGAGAGGGTTGGTCCGCGCGGGGCCACGATCGCGAACCTGCTCTCCCACAGCGCTGGACTCGGACTGGAAGATGGCGACCCCCAGGTCGCCATCGGCGCAAAGCGCGTCTACTCGAACTACGGCGTCGATTACGCGGTGCGAGCGATCGTGGACGAGGACGAGCAGCCGGCCTGGCTCGACGGGCGCGTCTTTCGACCGCTCGGCATGACGTCGACGCGCTTGGAGGGACGACCGGCATCGGACGTCGTCGGCTCGACGGACGACATGGTCAAACTGGCCGTGGCGTGGTTGCGTCCCGACGGCGTCGCCAAGGCCACGCGAGACCGCCAGATCACGCCGTACCTCAGCAGCCTCGACGGCATCGTGCCGGGATTCGGACGCTTCTCACCGTGCCCGTGGGGCCTCGGCCCTGAGGTGCGCGGAACCAAGGAGCACTGGATGGGGGACTGGCCGCCAACGAGTTTCGGACACTTCGGTCAAAGCGGTGCGTTGATGTTGCTCAACGCCGACGAGCAGATCGGACTCGTGGCGACGAGCACCGAACCGTTCGGGCCGTGGGCGGTGTCGCTGTGGCCAAACTGGACGAGTGCGATGCGCCAGAAAGTCCTCGCTTCGTGAGCAGCCCCGCGATACTGCGCGTCGGACTGGATCTCGACGGATCACTCGAGTCACTCGGCAACTCCATGACCGAACTGGCCGACGCGCTCGGCGACCTGGGCACGTGTGAACTGTTCCGCTTCCACACCCGTTCGGCCCGTCAGAACGCCGACGAGTACCCGGTAGCGCTGCGCGCCCTGTGGTCGCCGCTGTGGCGACGGAGTCTCGGCCGATCCCTCGACGGTCTGTTGCCGCCCGTGGACGTCGTTCACCTCGCCGGTGTCGCCACGCCGCCCACCAAACGCACGCCGCTTATCATCTCGGTCGACGACCTTCGTCCCTTGCGCGACGAAACGCGGATCCACCAACGGATCACGCAACTGCGTCGCGCCGTCGGGCACGGCGCCGTTCTCGCGGCGTCGAGTCGCACCGCGAGCCACGAAGTGGTCGAGGTCTTGGGGATCGCACGTGAGCAGGTCGTCGTCGTTCCGCCGGCGGTGCCCACGGTCGCGCCGACGTTCGAAGGGCGCGACCTCGTCGTGAACGTGACGGGACTGATCGACCGCTTCCTGTCGCTCGCCCCTGATCTCGTTCGATTCGCGCACAGCCGCGGTGGTCAGTTGGTGGCACTCACGAGTTCGCGCTCGGAGAAGCGCATTCGTACAAGCGCACTGGACGTGACGGTGCGTCCTCGCCGTGACGCGCGCGAGGCGCTCGGTCGCGCCCGGGTCGTGCTGCACATCTCGGACGGCGCGCGTTTCCCCTCGTTCGCCATAGCGGCGCTCGAAGCAGAGGTGCCCACCCTCGCGCGCGCTACGTCGATCAACCGTGAGTTGCTCGACGGAGCGGCCGCACTCGCCGAGAGCGACCAGGAGATTCTCGAGATCCTTGACGACGTGTGGGGCAGCGCCTCACGTCGCGCGATCATGATCGCTGCGGGAAGGGTCCGCGCCACCGACTTCTCCCCGGCGACCGCGGCGCGGGCGTACGCGTTGCTCTACCGCGACGTCGTGCGAGGCTGGGGATCGTGACCCGCACGATCACGCTCAGCGTCGACCAGCTCTACCGGGCCCAGCCCGGCGGCATCGGAACCTACGTGCGGGGCCTGGCGTCCGGTCTCGCGTCACTCGGCGATGATTCGTTCGACGTGGTTGGACTCGCGCCTAGCGGTCCGGTACCCGCCGCCGCCGCGGCGCTCGAGATCGAGCTGGTGAAGGCACCGGTCCCGCTGCGACTACTGACGAGGCTGTGGTCCACGTGGGCCCTGGGCGTGCCGCGCCGATCGAGCGTCGTGCACGCGACGTCGATGGCGGGTCCCTTCGGCGGCGGCGGCGCGACCGCGGTGCATTCGGTAGCGATGCACGACCTGTTGTGGCGCGACGAACCCGACGCCGCCACGAGCGCAGGCGTCCGATTCCACGAATCTCGTCTCGCGCTGCTCGCGCGGCGAGAGGACGTTCGGATCTTCACGTCGTCGCCCCCACTCGCCGACCGTCTCGTCGCCGAGGGCTTCTCACCCTCGAGACTGCACCGCGTACGTCTTGGCGTCGACGACGACGCGACGGCTCCAGCCAGTACCGGTTCGGTGGCCCAGTTCCTCGCGGCACAGGGTGTGACGAGGCCCTTCACGTTGTACGCGGGCACGCGCGAGCCGCGAAAGAACCTCGACGTCTTGATTGCGGCACATCAATCGGCCCGGCACGATCGCGCCGAACTCGGCCCTCTCGTCGTGGCGGGTCCGCCTGGATGGGGAGGCGTCGAGACGCACGACGCCACCGTGGTGGGCCACGTCGAGCGCTCGATGCTGAAGGGCCTGTACCGAGATGCCGCCGTCGTTGCCTACGTACCACGAGCCGAAGGGTGGGGACTTCCGCCCGTCGAAGCGCTGCACGCGGGCGCGAGCGTTGTCGCCAGCACGACCACGCCGAGCGTCGCCGCCAACCCCGAGGTCGTGCTCGTGGACCCGCTCGACGTGACCAGTGTCGCGAACGGCCTCCTCGTCGCCCTTGACCAGCCGTCGGACGCCGAGGCCGCCGCGCGTCGGCGCGACTCGGTCAGCGAGCTCACGTGGCGCAACTGCGCCCTCGACCATATGGCGGGATGGCGGTGAAGGTCGCGCTCGACGCTTCGGCGGTTCCGGCGCGCCTCGCCGGCGCCGGTCGCTACGTCGCCGAATTGGCGCGGCGATTGCCGTCGCTTGGCGTTACGACGACGTTGGTGACCCGACGCGACGACGCAGCTCGCTGGGAGGAGATGTCGCCCGGTAGTGTCATCGCGCCGATCGTTCCGAGCGCCCGGGCTCCGCGGCTCATCTACGAGGCATGGTCGCTCGGCGCGAGTGCAGCCGCTCGTGAGGCGCAGGTTTGGCACGCGCCGCACTACACGATGCCACGTCGCGGCACGACACCGACGGTCGTGACGATCCACGATCTGACGTTCTTCACGAATCCCGAATGGCACGAGCGCTCAAAAGTCGTCTTCTTTCGCCGGGCCATTGCGTATTCGGCACGTCACGCCCGCGTGCTGATCTGCGTCAGTGACTTCACGGCGCGCCAGCTCGACGAGTTCGTCCCCGATCACGCGCCGGTCGTCGTCGCGCCCCACGGGGTCGATCTCGTTCAGTTCAGTCCGAACGATGTTGACGACGCGACGCGCTTCGCCGTGCACGGCTACCGCTTCGGCGTGCCGTACGTACTGTTCGTGGGAACGATTGAACCCCGAAAGGGACTCGACGTCCTCCTGGCCGCCTTCGCTCAGCTCGCCGCCAACAACCCAACGATCGAACTGTGGATCGCGGGACAGCCGGGCTGGGCGGTCCAGGAGTTTGAGACGCTGCTCGCGGCGCACGGGTCAGCCGCACGGATCCGTCGAATGGGATTCGTCGATGAAGCGGTGCTGCCAGCGTTGTTGCGCCAGGCCCGGGTCGTCGCCTATCCGTCGCGAGGCGAGGGATTCGGACTGCCCGTGCTCGAGGCGTTAGCGTGTGGCGCCATGGTCGTGACTTCCAAAGACACCGTGATGGCCGAGGTCGCCGGAACGACCGCCGCCCTGGTCGGCGTCGGTGACGCCAACGCGTTAGCCGGGGCGATCGACGCCGCGACGCGCTTGGGCGACGCCGATCGAGCCCGCCTCTCGCGCGCCGGACGCGAACGGGCCGAGCGCTACACCTGGGACGCGTCGATGGCCCAGCACCTGATCGCCTACGAACGGGCGAGCGCCGAGCATTTATGACGAGGGCGCTGATCACCGGATCAATGGGCTTCGTCGGCAAGCATCTCGACGAGCACTTGCGTCGCAGCGGTGATGAGGTCATCGGGGTCGATCGCAACTGCGACGTGACCGATCTGGACATCGTCACCCGAACATTCGACGAGCATCGACCCGACGTCATCTACCATCTCGCGGCCCTGACGCACGTGGGTGAGTCGTGGAACGATCCCGGGCGGTTCACCCGGGTGAACGTGCTCGGTACCGCCAACGTCTTGAAGGCCGCCCGCATGGCGGTCCCGGCGTCCCTGGTGCTGCTCGTGAGCACGGCGGACGTCTACGGCGTTGTCGGCGAGGGTGACCTGCCGCTGCGCGAGAGCCATCCGCCGGTGCCCGCCAATCCCTACGCGCAGTCAAAGCGTGAAGCCGAGCAGATCGCGTTCGACGCGGTGCGCCACGAGCACCAACGAGTGATCGTGGCTCGACCGTTCAACCACATCGGACCTGGTCAGTCGGTCCAGTTCGTCGTGCCCGCGCTCGTCAGTCGACTGCTCGAGGCGAGGGCGCAGGGACTAGGGGAGATACCGGTCGGTGACCTCTCGCCGCGACGCGATTTCACCGACGTTCGTGACGTGGTGCGCGCCTACCGGCTACTCGGCACGTTCGGTACGTCCGGCGAGATCTACAACGTGGCGTCGGGCCAAAACATCGCCATGATCGACCTCGCCCAACAACTCGTGACGCTGCTCTGTCCGGGCGTGCGTCTGGTGCCCGAGGCGTCGCTGTTTCGACCGGTGGAGATTCCCGTCATGCGCGGAAGTGCGCAGAAACTGCACGACGCCACCGGGTGGGAACCAACGATTCCGTTACGCACGTCACTCGCCGACGTCGTGAGTGACGTGCAGTCGCGTCGTGGCGTTCATTAGAAGTTGCGCGCGAAAAGGCCTTTCGGCGACCCGGTAGTCAAACACACCATTGACAGCCCAGTAGCCTCTAAGTACTGATGGAATCTCGTGCTCCGGCCGTTGTTGCCGTCGTCATTACCACCGGTCCTGGGCCTGGTCTCGAAGCCACGTTGGCTTCACTCGTTGTTCAGGATTACGCGGAACTCAGCCTGCTCGTCGTGGCGAACGGGGAGGATGAGCACGTCGCCGCGCGCGTCGCCGCGGTGGCGCCGAACGCCTTCGTGCGGGCACTCGACGAGAATCGTGGTTTCGCGGCTGCCTGCAACGAAGCCTCACTGATGGTTGAGGGTTCCGCGTTCTTCCTCTTTTGTCACGACGACGTCCGTCTCGAACCCGACACGGTCCAGCAATTGGTGGAGGCGGCATTTCGAGCGAATGCCGGCGTTGTCACCCCCAAGGTCGTGTCGTACGACGATCCCCTCGTACTGCTGCACGTCGGCCAGACGTGCGACCGGTTCGGCGTGGTCCAAGAACGCGTGCAACTCGGCGAGATCGACCACGGCCAACAAGACCTCGAGCGAGACGTCTTCGTCGCCCCCGGTGGCGTAACCCTGGTCCGTGCGGACCTCTTCGCCACGATCCGTGGATTCGACCCGTTGATTCCCGCACTCGGCGAAGACCTCGACCTCTGTTGGCGCGCGCAGGTCGCCGGTGCGCGCATCGTCATCGCGCCGTCGGCCAAGATTGCCCACCGCGAGACGATCGCGACCGGCGCGCGGCCGATCACCGCGCACGGCACGCGACGCCTGAGTCGCCAGGACCTTCAGCGTCGACACCAACTGTTGGTGGTGGCGACGGGTTGGGGACGGCGCAACACACTGATCACGTTGAGCCAGTTACTGGTGATGGACGCGATGGAGTTCGTACTGGCCCTCCTCGGACGCGACACGGACCGAGCCGGGGCGATTCTCGGTTCGTGGCGCTGGTTGTTCAACAACCGACGCCGGATCCGCGAGCGACGTCGCCAGCGCCTCGAGACGAGGGTGCTCTCGGACGCGGAACTTCGGCGACTCCAGATCGGCGGGGCCCACCGACTACAACGATTCTTCATGACGTTGCTTCGACACGGTCTCGACCGCGCGCGCGGCATCCTGCCCGAGCACGAGACCGAGGAAGTGATCGACGAGGGCGAAGCCGCCGGCGTGGGTTTCGGCGCGGCCTTTTCCGAGGATGAGGAGTTCGACGATATCCCCGAGAGTGAGGCCATCGAGCTTCGCCGTCGCCCCACGCGGTTTCTCACGAGTTTTCGCTCGCAGGCGGGCGTTGTGCTCGCTGTACTGGTGCTGTGGCTCATCGGCTCGCGCAACCTCGTCGCGATGCATCTGCCGCTCGTCGGGCGGCTTGCCCCGCTCGACTCGTGGTGGTCGACGTGGCGACACTTCTTCGCGTCGTGGTCCGCCAATGGCGTGGGCAGCGGTACACCTGGGATGCCGGGTTACGGCGTCCTGGGCTTCGCGGGGACGTTCGTGCTGGGTCGAATGGGGATACTGCCGCGTTTGGCGCTGATCCTCGCCGTACCAATCGGTGCCGCGGGTACGGGACGGTTGCTCCGAGGGAGGGTTTCGAATCGCGCCCGGGTCGTGGCGGCGGTCGCGTACCTGGCGATGCCACTGGGGCTCAACATGATCGGCCAGGGACGCATCGACGTGCTCGTCGTCGTGGCGACGCTCCCGTTCATCGTCCGACGCCTCTTCGAGATGCTCGACGTGCCCGGTTTCGCCGTCACGTGGCCCGCGGTCCCGGTGGCGTTCGGTCATCGGGGATGGCGCGCCACGCGATCCGGACAGCGAATGATCGCCGTCATGTTGATCGCGCTGTGTAGCGCGATGGCGCCGGCCACCCTGGTCGCCGTCGTGCTCGTCGTCGTCGGCGTCATCGTCGCGCGGATGTTCGAACCAGAAGAGGGACACGCCAGGATCCGGCGCTGGAGGCTGCTCGGCTCGCTGGTGTGTAGTGTCGCGCTACTGCTCCTGCCGATGACGATTGACGTCGCACTCGCGGGGCGCCGCGCGCTGGAGGTCTTCGGGCTGACGCGCGGACCCTGGTCGACACCATCGTTCGCCCAATTGCTGCGCGGGGCCGACGGCTCGTTCGGCTCGTCGTGGCTTGGCTGGCTGCTCCCCGGCGCGGCGCTACTGAGCATGGTCTTGTGTCGCGCGGAGCGACGCAGCATGGCCGCCAAGCTCGCGACGATCGCCACGCTGAGCCTCGTGGTCGCCACGCTCGACGCTCGACACTGGATGGGTTCGTTCGCGCCCGACCTCGACGTGATCCTGGGGCTCTACGTACTGATGATCGCGCTGTTGATCGGTCTTGGCGTCAGCGCCCTCGAACTCGATCTGCGCCAAGCCGGTTTCGGCTGGCGCCAGATACTGGCGGGCGTCACGGTGGGCGCGCTCGGTGTGGCCACGCTGCCATTTCTCGCGAGTTTCGAAACGGGCAGATTCGACCTGCCGACGACCAGCGTCGCCGAATCGTTGAGCACGCTGGCACCCGTCAGTGCGGGCAGCTTTCGCGTGCTGTGGCTCGGTGACCCCACGGTGACCCCGATCGCGGGATGGTCCGTGGCACCCGGTCTCGGGGCGGCGACGTCGATGAACGGACTTCTGGGCGGGGCCACCTTGTTCGCGCCACCCGATTCGGGTACGACCGACGTGCTCTTGAACGCGGTCCAACTGGCGCTCCAGGGTCGTACCGTGCGACTCGGTCAACTGCTGGCCCCGGCCGGTATCTCGACGATCGTGGTGATGAATTCGTCGGCGCCCGAGCTGGCCGGCGTGCAAGCGGTGCCGTACCGCGCGGTGCCAATGAATCTGTTGACGGCGCTCGGTCGCCAGACCGATCTCTCCCTCGTTCTCCAGACCAACTCGGTCGACGTGTTCTCGAATTCGCTGTTCCACGGCCTCGTCGCCGAGTCGTCGTCCCCCAACACGACGAACTGGACGGCGCTCGCCAGCGGCACGTTCGCGAGCGCGTCGCTGACCCCGGGGGCCACCGTCGTGTCCGGGCTCGCGCCCGCGAGCGCGTTCACCTTGGACGTCACCGGTCAGGTCGGGGGCCACCTCACGAGCCTCGCCGCAGCCCGAAGCACGCTGGACGGCTGGGCACCCGCGTACCACGTCTCGAGCACCGAGGGCGCGGTGACGGGACAACTGGTGCTGCACCGGTTCCCCTACGACGGTCTGCTCGCGACGTTGACGCTGGCCCTGTGGATGCTCGCCCTGCTCGGCTTCGGTGGGGTGAACCGTCTCGAATGGCTCTTCAACCGACGCGCTCGCGAGGTGTCGACGGGACGTCACGTACGACGGGACACCGGTGAGTAGCCGGCGCCACCTGCCGCTGCTGGGCGTGCTCGCGAGCGTGCTCATCGTGACCGGTGTCGCCTCGACGCTGATCAAGCCCACGAATCCGACGGCGCTGCCGACGGGGCTCAACGTCGCGAGTAACGCCGAGTCAACGGCTCTTTACTGCACCGGCCTCACCAGCGGCTCGGGAGGTGTCGCCGGTGAGGTCACCTTCCTCAACACCGCGACGAGCACCCGGTCGATGACGATCCAGATCGTCTCTGACACCGGACAGCGGTTCTCCACGTCGCTCGCGGTTCCCGCTCGGGGCGCCCGGTCGCTGCGTCCCGACCTTCTCGTGAAGGGAAACAGTTTTGGTCTGGCCGCGCAGGTCGACGGCGGCGGTGTCGTCGCCGAGGAGGTCACGAGCCAGCGCACCGCCGAGGTGCCGTGCGCCTCGGCGGGAGTGACGAGCTGGTACGCGAGCGGGTTTGACACGCTGGTCGGCTCGAACGCGCAACTGAGCATCTACAACCCCACGGCGACGCCCGCGGTGATGGACGTGACGACGTTTTCCTCATCGGGCTTCGGAGCGCCCGCCGCGTACCAGG
>OCZT010000790.1_pt1 | contig 32136 bp, 26 predicted proteins | sample 1539031 | NCBI WGS metagenome assembly OCZT01 (sample SAMEA3539308, study PRJEB22396) | soil metagenome | biome: tundra; feature: field; material: soil | place: USA | collected 2010-05 | depth 0.15 m | reverse complement strand
AGTCGAAGTCCAGGTTAAAGCGGGTGAGCCTCGGCAGAAGCTTCAGCGTCATTGGGGGAAAGAGCATGCCGCCTTCCGCGTGGTCGGCGAAGGGCAGGGGCTTATAGGGGAAGAGCCCCTTCTCCTTAATCTGATCGGGCGTCATCTTGTCCAGTTGATCCCAGGTTACCCCTGAGAGTTTGGCAGTCGGCCCTACGGGCACCGGTTTTCCGCCGGACATGGTCACCTGTGACGTCGTTTTCCCGGCAAGGACATAGCGACTATTCAAGAGATCCATGTGTTCTTTCGCCCGTTCGGCCTTGACGGCCAGGCGCGCCGCCTTGATTTGCTCAAAAGTCATATCTTGGTTCGTCGGGCCATAGCTGGACGAAACCTTTTGCTGCTGTGCATCAACAACGATCGTGATGGCCGTTGCTGCCAGCAGCCCGAGAATAACAACCAATGCTATGGTGTGTGTGATTTGTGCTTTCATTGCAGACTCCTCCTTCTTCTTATTCCTCAAGAATAGGCTAAGTAAAAGGAGTCGTGTGTGCTCTAGATCACAAATATCACCAGACTTTTCTTGCTATTCAGGTTGTGTTGGCTCTTGAAAGCGTCTTCCCACTTCGCGTAACATTCGCATTGTGCTTCACGAATTGATCGTTTACGAAGGGGTGACCGGATCGGAAATTTACTCATGGCTGTAATCGCAAGGCCTAATGATCACGCTGAAAACCGGCTGCTCGCCTCGCTTCGTGCTGACGAGTATGAACGCCTGCTTCCACGCCTGGAGCCAGTCTCGTTTTCTCTGGCTGAAGTCGTTTACGAATTCGGCGGATACTTGGATTATGTGTTCTTTCCTACCAACTCAATTGTCTCTTTACTCTATACCATGGAAAACGGCACGAGCGCTGAAATCGGTTTGACCGGTAATGACGGCGTCGTCGGGATTGCCCTCTTCATGGGAGGCGGCACCATGCCCAACCGCGCCGTCGGTAGAACCTTTTGAAGCCGAAAGAAAGAAAAATAAAGAATTCAAAACGTATCGTTTCTGTGCTTATCCTAATCACGGCTGGGAGAGATCGACAGTCTCGGCGGTATTGTTTTGCGCGTTACTGGAGTGATATAAAGTCTTCCGTTCTTCGACTTCCCGACTAGGAACTTTCGAAAGCGTAACAGCCAAAGAGAGCGAGAGCCGGAGATGACAGACGAAGAGTTAGTAGGATTATCCAGTTATTGCTCGCAGACCCAAGCGCGGGCCTAAAGGCTTATGCCGCCCTGACGGTGGAACAAAGAAAGCAAGTAATTGAGAGAGCGCAAGACGAGCGCATGAACAAGATTGTGGCCGAGGCGGATGCTGAGAGCATTACGGATTAAGTTTGTCCTTAGGTGAGAGGATACCCTCAATCTCACCCAGGATCTTTGTGCCGGAACTAAACGGATTGGGCTTCACAAATACCTGTCGCGATTCACCATCTCCCCCAGCTTAACTCCGCGGCGGTGCTCAGTCCCGAGATGTACTGGGATTAAACTAAGTGGCCCCACCCGCCGCTACCAGGAGTACGTCGTATACCGAACGTCATTTGTTTTGCCGGGAAAGACGATCCTTGCTAATGAGTTGCCTCACGTGCGGTGCGGACCGACCTTCCTACGGCCGCCGGCGTCTATACCAGTAGCCGCCGCCGCCGCCGAACAAGAGTACCAAGACGACTATGATAATAATGAGCGTTGTTGTGTCCATTGCCTTTTTCTCCTTTCCCTTCGTTTCGGTGCCATTCGATAGGCACGATCACGATCTCGGCAAACGGTGGTTTATGTTCATGCGGAATCATTTCTGCTTATCAACCCATACACCATGTACGCCGCAACAATCTTATTTGCATTATCATCCCATTAATATTGTTTTACTGTGCGACAACGCACAGAACGCCGGTTCGGACCGGGTCATGGATGAATCCGAATCGAAGCAGAGAATTTTCGCGAGGTGCGCGAGGGAAATGCAGCATGGGAACGTATTAGCTGACATTGGATCGTGGATAACGGATAGCCGGCACCGAGGGGAGAGTCACCGGTTTCGTGGTCGACGCCGGTAATAAAAATAAAGGATGATCCCGAGGATGCTGTTTAGGGCGAGAAACGAATTGGTGACAATAAAGACGATATTTCCCGTACCGATACTATAGATGACAAAGCCTATCGAGGCTGCCAGTTGACCGATAAAGAGCCACTTTGAGATTCCCTCGCCCGTGCCCTCGGCCCATTGTTTACGTACCTGCCTGATCAGCGTGGCCAATAGGATCAGCGAACTCCCCCAACCGATTATATCTAGTATCACAGGATTTTCTTGATCTGATCGGGGTTGGCAAAACGGAAAAAGGAGACCGTTACCTGTCTCCCCATCGCAAGAGTTTAGATTAAACCTAAGCTCTGCGCCCCCTGACCAGCTGCAGAATAAGTACAATCACTGCAACAACGATTATTAGATGTATAAGACCACCGCCGGCACCGAGGCCCCCAAAACTGACGCCGAGAGCCCACAGGATCAGAAGTATTAAGATTATTGTCCAAAGTATATTTTTTCTCTTTTTAGAAATTACCAGATTGTCTTTCAACCGAGTTACGCGGGAACTTTTCGAATGGTCTCACGATCCCAGTTTCGGTGCTGAGCAATTGCTGTAATAAAGAGTGCGGTCACGTTTGCCGTATTTTTGCCTTTAATTATAGCCTTATCTCCGTCGGCGGCACCGGCGAAAGTTTCTTTTAGAAACCTGTCACCATCGCCCGTCGCGCATATTGCCTTGCAGTGTTTATAGGCCTGATTTACAAAGTGAACAGCGTCAGCATCACCCATAAGAGCATCGACACTTTTCGTGCCGCCGGGAACATAGACCGCGTCAAAACAAACGGACGCCGCCGTCAAAAAGCTAAGGTCAGCCCTCACCGCCTTACCGTCAGCGGATGTTACCGATCCCAAATGTGTCGCGACGACCTTGATCCGTGCGCCGCCCGCAACCAGGGCCTTATTCATCGCTTCCAATTCCTTTGCGTCAAAGCCGTCTGCAACCAAAGCGGCGAGTTGCCGCGATTTGATCGTATCCTTGATGGTGTTCACCATGCTCAGCGCTTTTGAAGTTTCGATGGATGACTTGACCTTTCGCGGCTGCACTGTTTTTGGATCGGTGTCGGCACCGAATGAATGGTTGATCGGCTGTACAGGGGGCGAAGGAGCAAAGCCGAGTGCAGAGGCGACCTTGGACGCTAAGCCTTTATCGATCTGCGTTAATATTCCGACCATTCTCTCGCGGATAGCGGGCGTCTCTACTTTTCCAAGCTCGAAACGCAGGGCATCGATGATGTGGTTCTTTTCGGCTTCGGATTGGCTGTTAAAAAATAGCGTCGCCTGGCTGAAATGGTCGTGAAAGCTCGCACTTCTGGCTCTCACCTTTTTCGCATCAATGCGTTCTTCGTGGCTATGAAAGCCGCCATCCGCCATCGATGCTTGGAAAGGACAACCATTACCGAGTGAATTTGGCTCATAGGCGACCTTACCGGTGTTTATTGTCTGCCGCATTTGAGCATCGCGCTGATTGTTATGCACCGGCGCGACCGATCGGTTTATCGGTATCTCGTGAAAGTTCGGGCTGCCCAATCTTTTTAGCTGCGTGTCGGTGTAGGAGAAAAGCCGTCCCTGTAATAACGGATCGTTGCTAAAATCAATGCCGGAAACTACGTGGCCCGGGTGAAAGGCGACCTGTTCCGTCTCGGCAAAGAAATTGTCGGGGTTGCGGTTAAGCGTCATCTTGCCAATGCGTTGGACGGGAACAAGCTCTTCGGGAATAAGTTTTGTCGGGTCCAGAAGGTCGAATTCGAATTTATGCTCATCCTTTTCATCGACAAGCTGCACGCCCAGCTCCCACTCAGGAAACGCTCCGCTTTCGATCGCTTCCCATAGGTCGCGGCGATGAAAATCGGAGTCTTTGCCGGAGATAGTTTGAGCCTCGTCCCATGCAACCGAATGGACGCCGAGAAGCGGTTTCCAATGGAATTTTACGAAGGTGGATTTACCCGCTTCGTTGATAAACCTAAATGTGTGGACGCCAAATCCCTCCATCATCCGAAGCGAACGCGGAAGCGCCCGGTCGGACATAACCCACATGATCATATGTGCCGATTCCGGCATCAGCGAGATAAAATCCCAAAAAGTATCGTGGGCCGATGCAGCCTGGGGCATCTCATTATTTGGCTCGGGCTTAACTGCATGGATCAGGTCGGGAAACTTGATCGCGTCCTGAATAAAAAAAACCGGAATATTATTTCCGACGAGATCGTAATTGCCTTCGTCGGTGTAAAACTTGACTGAGAATCCGCGAGCATCACGGGCGAGGTCAGACGAACCACGAGAACCGGCCACGGTGGAAAAACGAACAAATACAGGAGTTACACGGCCCGGATCATTTAGAAACTTTGCCTTCGTGACCTTTTCCATCGACTCGTACACCTGGAAAATGCCATGAGCACCGCTGCCTCGTGCATGCACGATGCGTTCAGGTATTCGCTCATGGTCAAAATGCGTGATCTTCTCTCGCATTATGAAATCCTCGAGAAGAGTCGCACCGCGTTCACCCGCTTTGAGTGAATTCTGATTGTCATTTATTCGGAGGCCTTGGTCGGTTGTGAGGAACTGGTCGGTTCCATCCTCTCGATTGACATCCAGGTCCTGAATCTTTTTGCTGTCGGTTTTGTTGCCGTATTTCTGTCTCATAGTTCTCCGATCTCAGAATTGAAAACTGAAAAGCAGCTCGTAAAGCCGCTGATAATTCAGTTAATGGCCAAATCTATTTATTCATAGGTTTGTTAGCCATTTTTGAGTTGGTGTTAGTGTTCATTTTCGAACTCGCATTCCTGTTCATATTTGAGTTTGACATTGGCGAGGCCGACGCCGTCGGTAACGGTGTCGCCATATTTGAATTGTTGACGACGTAGCCGGTATTAGTATTTGTATTGCGAAGGTTTGCGTTATTGGAGGTCGACGTGCATCCCATAAAACCGGCGGTGATCATTAGCGAAAGGCCTAAGCCTATAATTGTTTTCATATTTTTTCCTATCTAGTTTGATTTTAATAGACGAACTGACCGCCCCGGCGACAGGAGTCAATGAAGTAACCCGCGCGGTCAGTCCGTCTAATGTTGGTACGAATTAGCGATAGATCTCTTGACCGCGATGGTTCGCCTTCCAGTCGTTTTCGAGGGCATCGGCGTCCTCAGTTGATCTTGGATTCACACCCAATACAGTACCGCCATTTTTAATGGCGTTTTCATAAACGACGGCCCTATCTTCCGGGATACCCCATCCGACAAGGGCACCGACCAAGCCGCCAGTCAGTCCACCGGCTCCTGCACCGGCGAGCGCCGCTGCCAACGGCCCCCAAACGACCAAGCCAAGACCCGGTAAAACCAGATTGGTGCCGATAGCCGCGACGCCCGCGATGATCGCCCCGAGCGTGCCGCCGACCAAACCGCCAACTCCGGTTCCCTCGGCCGCTTTGCTGCCAAGTTTCGATTTGTCGTCGTTGGCATAGTATTTCTTGCGGGTTTCGTCGGACATAATCACGTTAATGTCGTCATCCGAATATCCGCGGTCACGCAATGATTTATATGCGCTTTCCGAACTTTCCTTGTCACTAAATAGCCCGGTCAGTATTCCCGGTTCCTGTCTTGTAGTTGTAGCCTGATTTTCCATTGTTTTTCCCCTTATTCAATTTTTCTTTTAAGGTTTCGCCGCTCCTCATCAAATTCTTTCGACTTGAAATCCTTCGAACATGCTCGACGTAAGGCAACGTTATCTTAATTTCCGACACCCGTCTGTATGCTACGGCACACTCGGTAATGCCAGGGCGGATCCTCGAAATAGAATTCAGCCAGTCAAATGTCCTTCGGCTAAATTTCGAACGAATTCTATCAAACGCAAACTAATCACTTGGCCGCGCTAACCTTTGTTGATTTCCGAGAGCTGCTCTTTGAGGCCGGCGGCTTGGACGTAGATTTAGCCTTTGCGACGGGCGTCGAAGCCGTCTTTTTCGCTGATGGAGCTCCGTTAGAAGGCTTACCCCTTGCACCGCCATTCGCCACCCCACCATTTCCTTTAGCTTTATCCGACGCGGTTTCGCCGCCTGCTGATTTCACCGCTGCGTCGGCCGCTCCGACGACTGCGCCGGTACCGGCACCCGCCAGCATATCGCCGATGACCTCTTTTGCTTTGTCGTAGATCGCCCCGATCGTACTCTTGCTCTCAGATTTTTTCGATTGTTTTGTTGTAGCCATAACTTCCCCCTTTTTGAAATTTATCAACCTATTTTCCAGAACCGGCAGATAATGATTTTCCGAAGGTTTTCTTTTCGGTTTCCATTCGAGAGCCAAGTTCATCGAGGACTTTCGCGTTGAACTGATCCTTGACCAGCGGAAACATCTCGCCTTCTTCTTCTTTGACGTGATGCTCGACATCCTCGATCAGAACTGTCAACTTTGGCTCAAACTTTTCGCTGTCACCGGAAAGTTCGGCGAGTTGCTTAAGGAACATTTTCACCTGCCGATGCTCCTCAATGCCCTCCAGCGTAATTTCGACAAGCGGCTTATTCCCCTCCGCCTGCAGTTTCGGATAGAAGATCGTTTCCTCGATGTGAGTATGGATATCAAGCTCTGTCTTTATCTGCTCAAAAAGAGCCTGATGATCTCCTTCCGGCGCCGCTTTTACTTTTTCGAATAAACCCGCCACAACCTTGTGATCGGCTTTTAATAATTCAATTGTATTCATATTTATCTCCTTGTTATGTGAATTTGTTGAAAGAAGTCTATGCAGCAGCATGTAACTGCATTTGGCTACGCATCCGGTTCATATAAATCGCCGGGCGTTTTCCCAACAAGTGCGAGACTGCGTTGGGAAATATATCCAGATCATCGGGATTGACAAGAAAATCATCCGCACCCGACGCAATGGCGTTTGCGCGATCCACCGGACGTGACATTGCCGTAAAAAACATAATCGGTTTATTAAACCCGTTTTCCCGCATTCGACTGCAAAGCTGCGGGCCCGTCGCATCGGGTAGAGCATACTCGATAATACAAAGGTCAAATGAACCATAGGCCAGCCTATTCAAGGCTTGCTCAGCCGTCGCTACCATCGTCACCCAATACCCCCGGTTGGCAGCTTGAAGCATCGTTTCGATCAGATCGGCAGAATCCGAAACCGCATCGACAGATAGAATCTGTGAATTTAGAAAAAAGTCCATCGTGCTTACCCGTCGCGGGTAAGCGTTTGCACGAAATAATAACCCACGCGTTTTCGCCTTACGCAGAACTAACTACAGCTTCACCCTAAACATGTCGGTTCCATGCGGCGAAATCGCAAACACACATTGCATTCGACGAAATAACCGTAACGATTTGTGTTACAGGTACTTTGCGAGCGGTTCAGCGATCTGCGGCCGCTGAAACGTATAAGTATCATGAATCAAAGAGGTTATGGCGGAAGTACCTGAAATTGACCTCGTGAAAAAAGGACTTTTTTAGCTAATAAAATCAAATTATTGGCTAAAAAACTTTCTTCTTCAGCAAAAGGAGATCTATTTCTCGGGATAAATGCCAAAAACTGGCAGAAAAGTTTAGCGATTTGGATAATTTACGACCAAGATTGTCCATTCCGGCCCGAAATAAGGTGAAAAAGATATTTTATTAGCTAAAAAAATCAAATTTATGTTAAATAATGCGAGCTAGATCAACGGTATCTGCCGATCGATATCTGAAAAAGGTATGTAAACAATTAAAGGGGAAACTGAATTAAACCGAAAAAGCCATTTTTCGACCTAATATAGCAGTATTATTGTTCCGAAAAAGGGCGGTGACCGCGAGTATCCAAAAACAGCCATCAGCGAAATCGGACCGACGGACAACTGAAACGTGCAGGTCAATCAATGAAAATGTGTGAAAAGCGCTAAGATCTTAATCTCCTCGGGCTCGAATTCCGTCTCTATACGTTTTGCTTGTCTTAAACGTCGGGGCGTAAACGCATCTAAGACGAGACCACGAGAATAGGCCTTTAGAATGTTGGGATGTATGTATGACGACCTGCAAACGGTCGGAGTATTACCCAATTCTGCAGCCACCTTTTTCACGGCCTTAACGATATTCTGCTGCACCAGTCGTTCATCGTCGGCGACACCCATCTCGGCTAGTTCGATGGCAGCAAGCAGGCTTGCTCCCCATGTGCGAAAATCCTTTGCGGAATATTCAGCCGCAGTTATCGATTTGATATATGCGTTTATCTGTGCTGGTTTGACCGGACGGAGTTTTTCCTCGTCGTCAAAATATTGAAAGAGCTTTCGGCTGCCTCCGAGTTTCGTCAATCCTTTCAAAAGAGCGGCGAGTTCCGTATCGACGAGCACCTTTTTGTGTTTTATGCGGCTCTTGCCGACAAACTCAAAGACAACATCTCCGTTTGGCCCTATCGTGATATGTCTTTTTCCCAGCGTCGTTATACCGTAGGTTCGAAATTGTCTGACGCTGCTGTCGGTTCCCATTCGTATGTAAAGCGAATTTATTAGCCGCGTCATAATCGCAAGAACTTTATCACGGGGAAATCCATCGAGGGAAATATGCTCGTTGGTTACCTTTCGAAGTTCCGGCATGTGCTCGCCAAATTTCTCGATGCGGGCAAATTTCTTCCGTTGCTGCGCGTCGGCAAATTTAGGATGGTAAATATATTGGAGTCGTCCGCTTGTGTCTATACCCACTGCCTGGAGTTTGCCGCCCTGAGCAGGCGAGATTCTTACGTGCCTCCAAGCCGGAGGTATGACGAGCGAGCGTATCTTTTCCATGGAATCTTCATCTGCTATCTTGCGGCCGTCACAGGTAAAATAGCTAAAACCCCGTGCCATAGTGCCTTTGCGACGCCACCATTTCGCACGGCGGCCCTTTTCCACTAAAAGCCTTATTGTCAGATCCTCTTTTCGCAAATTATTTATTGAACACAGAAGTAACGTGTTTAAAACCGACTATACCCCACGGCCCTAGTCGAATTTGGCTCATCTCCAGACTAATATCGTATCATGGGTGGAACAACGCAATGACCCTGGTAAAACAATGGACTAAGCCGGTGCTTGTCGTATCGGTTTCTTTTATGATCGCATGGCTTTTGCCGAGCGGTCCTCTTGACCCGTGGGACATCCTAAGCTTAAAAAAAGCAGCCTACATGGTTTTCGCTTTAGCCTTTATTCAAGCTTTTGGATCAGCCATGATCCAACTCTTGGGCAATCGGAAGGGAGCTATTCTGACGGGATTCTTTGGCGGTCTGATCTCAAGTACCGCGACGACGGTTTCGCTGGCTCGAAAGAGTAAGGTAGCTATTAGGGAAAATGTCGGGAAGGAAACTCTGACTTTTCTTAAAGCGACGATCGCGATGCTGATCGAAGGAATAGTATTGCTTTTGTTAGGCACTACGGAAATTCACCTTTCACTCTTGCTGATATTCCTTGGCCCGATCCTGATGACAGCGTTGATAATTGTCCTTCTATCTCGAAAACTCCATCATCGCCGTCTGAAAATAGAACGTGTAAAGCTCGATATTTTACCTATACTTAAGCTTGCGGCTTATATTGTTGCGATCCTCTCCCTATCAAAGCTATTACAAAATGTTTTCGGGCAAAGCGGACTCCTGATATTAACCTTCCTCGTACCCTTTTTGAGATCCACGGATCAGGCATCGCCAATATTCAATTGCATGATGCCGGGGCTTTCACCGTTCAGTTCCTCGGCGGTTTACTTGCCATCTCAGCAGCTGCATCGTATCTTTCAAAATTATTCTTGATCCATACGATCGGAAGTACAGCGCTGCGAAACAAGGTCTTGAAATACACAGTTTCTTTGTTTCTATCACTTACTGCAAGCGGGGTGATCTTTCTGTTTGTCGCATAAATCTAGGCGAAGCAAACGACGCGACTTTCGGTGTTAGCAGACGGTTGTATTCGGCAGAGACGACGTTGTAGCACTCACAGGCGGCGAATTCAAGGCCCCGCCGGTCGAGTATTGTGACGGTTCCACGATGATTCTCGATCAGGCCTAAGTCGGACAATTTTCCGGCGGCTGTTGTAACGCTTTCGCGGCGAACTCCCAGCACGTTAGCGATAAGATCGTGCGTCACCGCCAGCCTATCAGACTCGAGACGGTCACGGCTGAGCAGCAGCCACCTGGCGAGTTGCTGCGGCACTGAATGGAGCCGATTGCAGACCGCGGTCTGTGAAACCTGGGCCATTAGAGCGAGCGTGTATCGAAGCAGCAAGTCGTGAAACGCGTGTCCTATTGCAAATTCGGCTTTTAACTTACTGGCCCTCATCCGAAATGCGTTGCCGGCGCTATGCACGATAGCCAGGTTTGGTGATGAATCACCACCCATAAATAGCTCTATTCCAACAACTCCGTCATTACCGACGATTCCCGTCTCGGTCGTCGTTCCATTTTCCATCACACAAAGCAATGTCACGACCGATGTCGTCGGGAAATAGACGTATTCCATTTTATCGCCGGGCTCATGAAGCACTTGACCCACTTTCAGCGACACCAATTCTAACGAAGGTCGAATATGTTCGAACTCAGTCGCGGGCAGGGTTGCCAGCAGCTTGTTCTTAAACGCTCCGTGATGGGCAGGTATTTGTTGATCCACCAGGAACATTACGATTCAATCTCCGTGCCACTGAGCTATTTGCAGTGTTCCAAAGGTTTACGCGGAATCTCACTGGGCGCCAACACACTCAATTATGGTCAATATTCGCGCCTCATGGAAATAATTCGCAATTAGGAGGTTAGATCATTTAAGGGGTGTTTTTTTGTTCCGGGGAGGGGGCATAGAACCTAATTAAAGGTTCACGAATTATTTCCGCTGAGCACGGGGGTTGCGGTCGCCGAAAACAACACTACAACGCACGCCTCCGGCGAATCCGCTGCACCCATTATTGCGGAGATTCCTGAGCCCTTAGTGAGTGGTAAAGTTACGCGGCCGTGCCGCCCCTATTCATCCATTACGAAAAAACAAGAGCTACACCCGGCGTCCTCTAACTAATTGGAGTATAAGCACAATGACCGCTACGACAATTAGAATGTGGATCAGATTTCCAGTACTTGCACCAAAAACTCCGAATCCCAAAGCCCATAGCACCAAAAGTATTATAATAATCGTCCAAAGCATATGATTTTCTCCCCCTTTAACTCGTTTTTGCCCTTAAATATTGCCAGGTCTGAAGTACCAGGCTGACGGTCACCGAGTTTCTTCAATAGCAAAGTCTATCCTTGTTTTCCAGGGCCTCAGCCCAACCTGTCCGCATGGGTTCATTTTAAGCGATAAATTTCTGGATCTTGCGTGATTCAGATCACATTATCGGGTTTGATTCTTGAGAAAGGGACTAGGAGCGTCCTATGAGAATGACGTCTGCCACGGAGAGACAATTTAAAAATCAAATGTTTTAAGTTTCAAACTCGAAGATTATAGTCGCCATGGTGGTTACGTCCGGTGACCTGTGTAAAATTTCACAACCTTAACGCAAATTTCCACGACACAACTCCTGCATGGTCTCATTTCATCCGTCAAATCAACTAGTTGACGGTGTGAGTGTCAATGAGCAGTAGGCGGCGGCTTAGAAATCTCCAAGTGATCCTTTCCACAAGCATGGTGCGAATCGGCTCACCCTATATGCGGCGGCCGACGAATTTCGTTATCTCAACGACAACTATCGGCAAGACGATGCACGCGGACATGACCAGCAGATCCGCGACGTCGGGCTGTGTAACATCGAGAACACGCGAAAGCGGCGGGAAATAGAGCGCCAACGCTTCCAGCAATAAGACAATACCCGTCGCCGCAAATACGAATGGATTGGAAAAGAAATGCCTGAATGCCGAACGCGTTCGCGAGCGGCAATTAAACAAATGCCCCGCCTCAACACCAACCATGGCAAGCAACGCCACGGTGCGTGAATGTTGACCCGGTCCGTACGATTGCAGCGACCACATGTACGCGAGAAAGACGATCGCCCCAAGCATAAATCCCTGCCATCCGATGAGAAAAAGGAATTTGCCAGATAGTAACGCTTCGTTCCTTGGCCGAGGACCTCGCTGCATGGCTTCGGCGTTTACCGGTTCAACAGCGAGCGCGAATGCGGGAAAGATGTCCGTCACAATATTCACCCATAGGATCTGAAGCGGAAGCAGCGGCAGGGGAAGGCCGGCCGATATTGCCGCGAATATAAAGATCACCTCGCCCAAATTGTGAGAGAAAAGCATGTGAACGAATTTAATAATGTTTGCATAGATCGTGCGGCCGCCCTTGATAGCGCTGACGATAGTCGAAAAGTTATCGTCTGCGAGCACCATGTCCGCGGCCTCTTTAGCTACCTCGGTCCCGCGCATTCCCATTGCGATACCGATGTCGGCTCGTTTAAGCGCCGGCGCATCGTTTATGCCATCGCCGGTGACCGCGACGATCTCGCCGCTTCTCTGCAAAGCCTCAACGATACGAAGCTTATCTTCAGGTGATACACGTGCGAAAACATGGGCGTGCCTCATCGCCTCGGCTATTTCAATATCACTGGTTCCGGCAATGTCGGTTGAATGAACGGCAAAGACATCGCCATCACGGCTCAGCCCGAGTTCGCGAGCGACTGCTCGGGCCGTTGGCAGTTGATCGCCCGTCAACATGACCGTCCTGATGCCTGCCAACTTCGCTTCACGCAGGGCCGTGGCGACCCCTTCGCGCGGTGGGTCAGTCATCCCGGCAAAGCCCAGAAATGTGTAGCCCGAATGAATATCCTCTAGCCGCTGCTTATCAAAGCCGTTAACGAGCGCTTTCTGTGCAAACGCCAGGACACGCAAACCGCGGCTTGCCATCAGATCGTTCTGTTCCAGGAATTGTTTGCGACCGGCATCATCCAACAACCCAGGTGGATCGTCGCCCGTCAGGTACTTGTCGCAGACACTGAGTACCGCTGTTGGCCCCCCTTTTATCGCGGCAAACGTATTCTCGCCATGCATTTGCCCAAAGACCGCGATCATCCGTTTTACCGCGGGATCAAAAGGTTCCTCAAAGAGCTTTTGGTGCTCGCTTCGAAGTGCAGCAACATCGATCTCGAGTTTGTGCCCTGCCCGGATGAGTGCGATCTCGGTCGGATCACCGATAGCGACCTTTGTGTCATTTGGATCTAACACAGCATCGTTGCAAAGAACGCCTATTTCGAGGAGTCGTTTTAGAAGACGCCGGTTCGCAACGTCATTGCTTTCGACCCGAAAAACAGAACCGTCGGGAAGGCGAAATTCCGTTACGGTCATCCTGTTTTGGGTCAGGGTGCCCGTCTTGTCTGCACAGATGACCGTAGTGCTCCCTAACGTTTCGACCGCCGAAAGCCGTCGGACGATCGCATGCTGGCGAGCCATCTCAAGAACGCCAAGGGCCAGGATAAGTGTTGTCATCGCGGGCAGAGCTTCCGGCACAGCCGCTACAGCGAGACTGATCGATACCTCGAGCATAAGCCACACATTGTCCCCGCGAAGCACTCCCGTGATCATTACCACGGCGGCGATGGCAAGCACGATATAAACAAGCGTCTTGCCGAGCGATTCCAGCTTTTGCTCAAGCGGCGTTCGTTCGGATTTGGTTGCCGACATCAGGCGCCCGATACGCCCAAGCTCGGTAAAGGTGCCGGTCGCGGTCACGATAGCAAGCCCGCGTCCCGCGGTAACGAGAGTTCCGAGATAGATCATTGAACGCCGGTCGGCGAGGATCGTTTCCACTTCGACGGGATCGGCCGATTTATCGACGGGAACACTTTCGCCGGTAAAAGTAGATTCGTCCGCTCTGAGCCGGGGTGCCTCGATGAGCCGCGCATCCGCGGGGACCCGCTCACCCGGATCGAGAATGATAATGTCACCCGTCACCAGCCCTGAGGCGTTGATAACTTCTTCACGACCGTCACGCCTGACATGCGCTGTTGTCTTCGCTTCGTAGTGGAGCGCTGCAAGGGCCTTGTTCGCCCGCCACTCGATCGCGAAACCTATCGCGGCATTTATTACGAGTACGACCAGTATGGCCGCGCATTCCAAAGCGCTGCCCGTAAACCACGCGACAGCAGCAGCGGCAAAAAGCAGCCAGACGACAATGCTTGTAAACTGCCTGAAGAGAACCACCCACCATGTAGGAGCGTGTTGCACATCGAGGGAATTGGGCCCGTCCCGGTCGAGGCGTCGCGCAGCTTCGTCGGACGAGAGGCCATTGGAAATATCGACGCCGAGGGCGTCCGCAACGATACTTGCATGATGCCCATGAGGCACACCCAAAACTTCGCTTTCCTTCGCACCGTCCAGTTTTCCGTGATCAAGAGTAATGGCCGCGACAGGCTCTTTCATTGCATTCGAGAATATCGAACAATGCCATTTCGTTCTAATCTAATTCCGAACCCACGAAACTCGGACCACCTTGTTCTCGTGTGAGAATTGATACGAGACTTCACCATGAAATGCTTTTTTGAGCGCGTGACCTATACGCTGTGCCAGATGTTCCGTGGTCGTCTCAACAACCAGCCCCGCGGGCGTTTGCCGGCGTGTCATTATTTTTGATAGCGGATTATCGGATCCGGCGCGCTCCGCTTCGTTTGTAAGCAGGTTTTCGATCTCTTCACGGTGTCGATCGATAAATGTTCCGCCGATCGTCACATAGCCGCCGACGATCCCGCTGCGGATCTGCTTGCACGCAGGGCATTCCCTTATTTCCGCGGTCCGCAGAAGCTCTCGGTCCTGTGGTGTGTTATAAACCTCTTTCGGAGCCCACCTGCGCCCCATGTAAACTGCGCCGCAGTCGCGACAAACTGATGGTTCGGGGAGGCGGGCTAGAGGCCGGTGCAATCCCCCTTCGTGGTCTACGCGTTTGGTAAAAGTTTGATTTGTAAATCGTTTATTACTTCTCATACATTTTCTCCCGAATATCTGTCAGGCTGAGTAGATCGACGGCTTGTAACTGTCCGAGGCAAGCCGTCGATAGTTTGGCGGGGTTTCGCATAGCAGAAACCTTTTAAAAATATGGATCGATCCGCAACTTATCATTGATCTTGCGCACACCCGGTGTCGGAACGATCGACCCAACGACCGCCTTGCGTTCCTGCCATGAATGGACCCGGCCGTAGATATCAACCTCGCCGTCTTTGACCTCGATCCTCAGGCGTTCCGCTTCACGGTCCGCCCTTCGCTCAAGCGCCTGCATGATGGTAGTCCTGAGATCATCAGGGTCGGCCTTTGCCGTTACTACTTTGAGATTATTGATGACGCCTTTTACACCGAGCAGGTTCTCCACGGCCCATTCCGTCTCGGAACATTGAGATAGGGAATTGACCTCTCCCTCCAGCGTTACCCAGCCGTCGGAAACTGTTGAAGTGATTTGCTGCTCGGGTACGGTTGCATCCCAGCGAAGAGCCTCCCTGATGGCGTGAGCGATCTCTTCGTCGCTAAATGGACGCTTGACCTTTATCACCAGCTCATTAGCCACATCGAGGACTCCTTGAACCCGATGGGCAGCGTTTTGGGCCGCGATCCGCTCGGCATAGCTGGGAACCGTGCCGTTCAAGGTAACGACACCCTCAAGTACACCTACCTGGACCGCGAGATTCCACGTTCGCGTGTCCCATGCGAGTTCTCTCTGAACGTCCCTTTTTATTTGGTCGTCGGTTTTCATGTTTTTTCTCCTATGCTTTATTTCAGACGCAATGTTCGTGCCGAATTGAATGCTCAAATTAATTAAGAAACTTGCGGACTGTCATCATAGTCCTGTGAAAAACTTCACGAGACAATGCAAAATCCCACATAGTCGATCCGCACGATCGGTCAAACCGCAATGAAAATAAGGTCATTACCCAAATGTAGGTGGAATGATAATTGCTTCTATCTGAAATTGAACCACCAAAACCGGCACCTTTTTCGTTCGATCAATTCTTCCGCATTTTGTGCCGGGAGAGATTTAAGGAGAAAGCATTAGCTGATCAAGCTTAACCTCATGGACAAAATTATTTCGATCGCTATTTTGGCAATAATCGCCGGGTTCGGCGGAGCCTATACGTTGGGGCAAGACAAATATATCGGTTTCAAGGGCGGCGTGAGTATTCCTCGTTTAAGCGGCGGCGGCAACCATGAATTAACACGTGATTACAAGTCGCGTACCGCCGCCACTTTTGGCATCTTTGCCGACATTGGCATCAGGAAGCGGTTTTCGATCCAACCCGAGATAAACTATGCGGGCCATGGCGGCAAACGCAATGGCATTCAGCCGGTGCCGGTCCCGATCACGGGTCTCCCGCCTCTGCCGAGCGGCTTTTATTACTATGCCAATTTCAAAAACACGGCCGTACTCAATTACCTTGAGATTCCGGTTCTAATAAAATATCGCCTGTCAGCGGGGTCCGCGAAACGTTTCTACATATACGGCGGGGCCTTTTATGGCAGGCTGCTCAACGCTCATACGCTGACAAGCGGCAGCAGCACCATCTATATCGACAGAAATGGAACACCACTGTTGATCCCGCCATTGAATCAACCGTTGCCGCCGATGCCATTCAATGCGAAGACCGATATCAAATCGGAGCTGCGGCCAAATAACTTTGGAGTCACGGGCGGCGGAGGGATCGAATTTCCAAGGGGAAGTAATTACTTTTTCGCCGATGTCCGTGTTGCATACGGATTAACGGTCATTCAAAAGGACACGATCACAAACGGATCCAGCCATACCGGAAATCTGGTTATCTCGGTTGGATATGCATTTAAGTGGAAATGATCTGCCCGAGTGAAAGCAAGGTTTTGATCAAGCCAGTGGAGAAAATATGAATAGAACAACAATAGGTAAAAGCTATCTTCCACGTGATACATTTCATGACCTTTTCAAGTTTCGATATTTCATGGTTGCCGTGATCGCTCTGTTAATGGTGTTGCTCTATGTGAGCGTCCCCGCGCAGGAGCCCGATCCATATAAAGCCTGGGCATCGAAACCGCCAACCATGGCTGACTACCCGCTGGAATTCGGAGTCGTAACCCAACGGGATACGATCGGCGGCATACCGCAGTACGTCGGCTGGACGCCCGTGATCCGCGGCCGCGTCCTCGGACGCACGCGGTCCGGTGATGCGGTGATAGTTGAGCTCGGACAGGGCGGTAAAGTATTACAGACGCTGCGGACGGGACTAACCGGCAACAACGGCCAGACATGGTATGAAGATTGGGAGATCCGCGGCAACATGCCAAAAGACCTTCTCAAAGCTTTTGGACCGGTTACAGCCACATTCAAATATGTCGACGATACCGAAGGAAAGACGAACGTCTTTGCTACGAGGAAATTCAACGTCGTCCGTACGGCAGCCTGGGAAGACCGAAAGAGCGTTTGGAAGTACGGCGCGTTGTATGACGACCTGCTTGGATTCAGCTACGTCGTGCAGCGACAGTCTGAAAGCGGTTCAAGCGCCTTCCTGTGGATCTACACATGGATGAACCTCGAGCATGATTCCGCAATAAAAGACATTACATATCGCATCGAAGTTGACGGTAAGGTGATACCGCTCGAAGCCGGGTTCGATGCGGGTCAAAGCCACGAATCGGTCGCCAGCATGGAGCAGTACGAAGAGGTCTTTGTCAAAGCGAAAAACGATCGGGTGGTCAACCGGCACAACATGTACCTGGTTGTTTTTCAGCCAAAGTTGTTATGGGGTCCGAAGGGCAGCACATCGTCCGGCGGTTGGCTTTGGATGGCCGATCATCCGGGCAAATGGGTGCTGAAGATACGACTAGCTGGCGAAGTCGTTCGCGAGCTGCATTTTACCGTGTTGCCAAATGGGCAGGTCCAGCCGCATCCGGAACAGGATGTATCAAAAGCGGGGTTTATGAACCTCGGCCCCGGCAGGTTCTTCGTCGAGACCTATTTTCCAAACCCGAATGCATTCGATATGCGATTCGACCCCGATCCTATAATTGCGGGAACGCTCTATGGTCGACCATGGATCAGCGGTGAAGTTAAAGACGGGATGCTGAAAATGCTGCCTCCTAAAAATCCCGGAAAGATGGTATTTCCGCAGCCAACGCTCCCAGTCGGGAATTGACGACATTGAGAGGAGACCATGAAAACAAGACCGCGACACAACTGGACGACATTCTTAAAGCTTTTCACGGAGGAAAACCAGGGACGCAAGACCCGTACGGCCGTATTCGAAGGAACACCTGAAGCAATGTCGGACTATTGGCTCGAGGAAGGGTTACCGCTGGTAGGCATCGATGTCGATCCTGACGGAACGGATGGTCCGGATATCGAAATAATGCTGCAAAATCAGCCTAACTGCACCCCCTTGAATATGACGCATACGGTCAAAGGTGCGCGGTTCGTAAAGATCATCCTTAGCGCAAGCGGCGATGCCGATGGTCTCGAGGTTGATAATGGCAGAGGCGAAACAACCATCCTGCATTTTCAAAACTGATGCTGTATGCTTGGTCGGAGGGCAAGACTATGAATGGAGACAGAAACGGATACTGGTTTAGCGGCGGTGTGGCAATAGCAATTGGCCTGGTTTTATCGTCGGCGATCTTTGGTTGGTTCTTTGCGACGACCAAGAGATCGGACGAAGCGATCACGGTTACCGGTTCTGCACGCAAGCGCATCAAGTCGGATCTCGTCGTTTGGACAGCCGCGGTAACGTACCAGGCCCCGAAGGTTGCGGATGCATACCGCTCGTTGTCTGAAAGTGTTCCGCGCGTCAAGCAATACCTGATCGGCAAGGGGATCGCCGAAGATCAGATAACGATCTCATCTATCACGACGACCAGTCTGAAGAGGACCGATACGAACGGCGGGGAGACATCAGAGATTACTGGTTATTCTCTTAAGCAGCAATTAGAAGTGCGTTCAAATGATGTCGACAAGATCGCCCGGATCGCCCGCGAGGCGACGGAGCTCATCAACCAGGAGATCATGATCGAATCAAATGCGCCGCAATTCTATTACACGCAGCTTGGGGATCTGAAGATCGAGATGCTGGGTGACGCTGCAAAGGACGCCAAGACGCGTGCCGAACGGATCGCCGCCAGCACAGGCGATAAAGTTGGAAACGTGCGCTCGGCAAAGATGGGCGTGCTTCAGATAACGGCGGCGGATTCGACGGAGGTCTCGGACACGGGGATCAGCGATACTTCGTCTATCGACAAGGACATTACGGCCGTCGTTAATATAAGTTTTGCGGTTGATTAAAAGTTACCCGGGGGTCACTTTTTCTCGCCGATGAGCCGAACCGTATCGCGGGCGATGAGGAGTTCTTCATTTGTCGGCACGACATAGACGGCTATTTTTGAGGCGTCGGAGCTTACGACGCCTTCTTTGCCTTCATGGTGACGATCGTTCGCTTTGGGATCAAGTGATACGCCCGCGAATGCCAGATCTTTGCATATCGAGCTTCGGATCCGCGCCGAGTTTTCGCCGATCCCACCCGTAAAGATAATTGCGGCTGCTCCGTTCATTGCAGCCAGGTAAGCTCCTATATCCTTCCGAACCCGGTAGCAGAAGATCTCGATCGCAAGCCGTGCCCGCCGGTCATCGTTTTCGTCGGCTTCGGCAATAAGTTCGCGCATATCGTTCGTCAGACCCGATATACCGAGCAGACCGGACTGTTTGTTGAAAATACTCTCTACCTCGTGGATCGATAATCCTTCCTTCGAGCAAATGAATTCTACGATCGCCGGATCGACGTCGCCGGATCGGGTCCCCATTACAAGGCCTTCGAGCGGGGTCAGCCCCATTGAGGTGTCAACCGAGTTTCCGCTCTTGATCGCCGCGATTGAACAGCCGTTGCCCAGGTGAAGCGTGATGATATTCACCTGATCACGCGGAATATTCCTGATCGTGCGGTAGCGATAAGCGACATACCGGTGCGACGTGCCGTGAAATCCGTACCGCCGCAGACGATGCCGCCGGTATAACTGGTATGGCAGAGCATAAAGGTAAGCGTGGTCCGGCAATGTCTGGTGGAAAGCCGTATCAAAGACGGCCGCCTGAGGCAGCTCTTTTCCCAGTACCTCCCGTGCCGCGACAATGCCATGTATATTGGCGGGATTATGAAGGGGGGCGAGATCGATACAGTCCTCGATGCCGCGGAGAACGGCGTCAGACATCATGACAGACTCGGTGAAGTGCTCGCCACCATGCACGACTCGATGCCCGACCGCGTGAATGTCGCTCAAGCTGCCTATCTCGTCGATCTTCGAATCGTCCGACATGATCCATTGGAGCACTTTTTCAAGCGCCATACGGATGCTCTTTATCGGCATTGCCGAGCGGTAGGGTTCACGTCCCTCAGCAACGAATGTGATGATAGCCGCTCCACCGATGCGCTCGACTTGACCATGTGCCAGGCGCCGATCATCGTTCCGTTCGATCAGTTCGAGGTCGGTCGAGATCAACTGAAACTTCAACGATGAGCTGCCGCAATTCAGTACGAGAACGTTCATGGTTGAATGATAGACGAATTGCGGCTTGCGAAAAATACGGCCACAACTGTTTTTCCAACGATTCAAAAGCGCTCAACTTGCGTACCGTTCGTCGACCGTGAAAGCAAAGACGATGGTGCCGATCAGACCTATCACGAATGCTGACGCGAAAGTAACTTGTGGGGAAAGTTTCCACAAGAGCCCGCCGACAAATGCCGCTGGCGTGATCGAAAGACTACGCACAAGATAATACAAACCGACCGACCTCGCACGCAGATGTGGTACGGCAAAATCGACGATCATGGCCTTACGGGATGGTTCGCCGATCTCCCGAAGACCAACAACCACAAACGCGGCGGCCAAACTTAGGAAGCCGCTTGAAAGGATCACCGATAAAGGGAACAGTGCAAAACACAAAAAGGTAGCTATCACAAAAGGCTTTCGTCCGATACGATCCGCGATCTTTGCGGATGGTATATAGACCAGGATAGCCGTCACCATTTGGATGGCCACCAATATGCCGTATTCGGACAAAGATATTCCGATCACGTTTGTTACGTAAATGACGATGAATACCTCGGCCATTCCCTCACAGGTTCGAATAATAATGTCCGACACCAGAAGGCGTTTGAGAGCAAAATGAAACGATTGCCAAACATCCCGCACGTCCGCCGCTTTTCCGATCTGAACGCTTGCATTGACCTTAAGAACTATAAGTACGGAGATGACCGCCAATACCAGCGTCACTATCAGGCCCGTTCTGACACCGGTAGTTATTCCGGACTGAGCTATCAACAGACCGCCCAATATCGGTGCGATAACCATCGGCACACGCTTCAAGATCGACTGTATCGTAAAGCCCATCGATCGCCGCTCTTTTGGAAGTGCGTCGCCGATTACGGCGAAGATAGCTGGCGAGGCCATGCTCGACCACGCCATCGCGAACGCCAGGCCAAGAAAGAGGAATATCCACGTCGGGCTGAAGAGATATATAAGATAGCCGACGGATGCGAGAGCTATAAAGATCACAAAAGCTCGGCGTCGCCCGAGGCGATCGGCGATCCATCCGCCGGGATACTGGTAGACGGCATCGAAAAAATCATTTGCCGTCCCGAATAGACCGATCGCAAGCGTTCCCGCTCCCAGCGACTCGAGATATTTAGGAAGAAACCTTTTCCATAGCTCTTCGCCCATGCCGAGCAGAAACACAGCCCCGGATGCGGCTATGACGTTTCGCTCCAATCCAAAGAAATCGGCAAAGCGCTGTCGGCGTGTCATAGCGTCACTGGATCATTATGTGGAGAGAAGATCATAACCGAATTGACGGCATGCGAGCTGTGGCGCATTAGTGCACGAAGCTGATCATAGTCAGGTGCCCGATCTGCTTCTGCCAATGAAATAGATCGTTAGGGCGGCGATCGCAAGGATGATCGCGGCGATCAAAATACCGTTGCCGTCCAGCTGATTGCGAATATTAATAAGGCTTGCACCAATGCCTTGTTTTGGAGCCGGAGGCACTGGATCAGGATCAGCTTCGAGCCGCGTTTTTGCGCGCTCGAGCAGGTCTTTTGCGCGGTCCTTTGCTTCGGTTGCCGCCATAGTGCGCTTGAGGCCGCTTAATACACCGCCGAGAGCGTCCGAGCGGGAAATATTTGTGAAGACGAGATACTCATTGACCGATCCGTTCACGGCGGTGCGTACAAGCATCGACAGTGTAAGGGACGAATCGAAATAGCGGCTGGCGTAGATCTGTTTGACCGCGATGATAAATATTGGCCCCTGTTCGCTAAGGCGGCTATAACTGGAGGCATGGGTGACTGTAACGAATGGCTTTAGCCCAAAGGTAAGCTTCGACCAGTCGAGGCTCGTTTGGACATTCTTCAGATCGACTCGCGGAAAGCTGCCGAGATATTTTGCAAGATCCGGTGCCAGCCAGTCGAGAATTGGTGTTTCATCCTGCAGCGTGCGGTGTTGGTCCGCAAGCGGGCTTTCATTTTTGTCGTTATCGAAATGCGCCAGAGCCTGATCGCCGCGCTTAAGATAGTCGACGACGAATTCCAAAATGTCCTGTTGGAAGAGCTGATTTGCTTGCGTCCCGGATTGGGCCGAGTTCCAGTCGACCTGTGTTCGAAGCCGTTCGATAAGGTCGTCTGATAAACGCAGCTTACAGTCACCGGTGCTGCATTTTTGCAGATTTCCGACATCGTTCTTATCGAGCGAGAGGTTGCGCAGGTCTTCCAACGTTGGCGGACCGCCGAACCTGCCGGTCGCGAGCAGAGATTTGTTACTCTTCTGCGTCAGGCCATCAGTAAACTCAGAAAGCGTAATACCGGGTGACGTTTGCACACGCACCACACCTATTACGCCGATCTCCCTGTCATCTTTTGTAACCAACGATCTGACAACGATCTTGCCTTGATCGAGGGCCGACAGATCGTCGGCTGAAAACGCCGCCATCTCACTGAGCGTTTCACGGAAATCAACATCGCGGGGGATTTGCGCAAAAACAAAGGCGTCCGGCAAAAGAACGAATAGCAGCCCTAGGTTTAAGAGAAGTCGCATACTTTCATTTAACCAACGGAATAATCAACCAGATTTTATCATTGAGGAAGGTCTCCCCACCTTTTTAGTAGCATGCGCCCCAAAAATCCCGGTTTTGGATGAGGTCTTACTTACCATGATTTGGCAACAAAACAAAATTGTAGCTCCTTTTCGGCCTAAAATTGCCTATCAACGCGGGCGGCACGGAACTTGCTGACGGCGTTTGAAGAAGGAGTCCTGGATTCCTTCCGGTTATTCGTCTGAATTTGCCCCAATGCCAAGAGCGTCACCATCTCCCACACGTCCCGTCGTTCCATCGCTGACGATCGAAAACGAATTGGAACTCGAAGCCCCCAAACGTTATCGAATCCTCGTCGTGGACGACTCGGATCTTATCTGCGGGCTCTTCTGCGATACATTGTCGGATCGATACGACTGCAAGACGGCGCATACATACGACGGAGCGATCGAGAGTCTACAGAAATTTGATTTTGAGCTCGTCATAACAGATGTCATGATGCCGGGTTTGTCAGGCATCGAACTGCTTCGAAAGATTGTCGATAAATACCCTGATACCTCGGTCATCGTGGTATCAGGCCAAGGTCGTACGGAGCGTGTGATCGATGCCTTGCGTTTGGGTGCATTCGACTATCTCGTCAAACCGTGCGATTTGTCCGTCCTCGAACTAACTGTTGAACGTGCCCTTGAAAACCAACAGATGATTGCTCGGGCAAAGGAATACAAGCGAGATATCGAGGCGCAAAATCGCGAGCTCAAGGAAGGCAAGGCACAGCGTGAACTTCTGCAGGCACAGATAGCTCAAAACGAGAAGATGGTCGCCCTCGGACAAATCGCGGCCGGCATAGCCCATGAGATCAACAATCCCGTCGCTTTTGTTCATTCAAATCTTGATCTTCTTGATCAAAGCGTAAACGCTCTATTGGATCTGGTCAATGTTTATGAAGCAGCGGATCTTCCTCCGGAAGTCACTGCAAAAGCTGAAGAACTCAAGGCCAAGCTCAAATATCATACAAAAGTTGCAGGCCTTGACTCGCTGATCGCCGACTGTCGCGAGGGTACGGCCCGAATCCGCGACATTGTCGGCAACCTCCGCACGTTTTCGCGTCTCGACGAGGCCAAATACAAAAAAGCTGATGTCAACGCCGGCATCGATTCGACCGCTAGGCTGCTGTCGCAATATTTCGGCAGTGGCAGGATCGAGCTTGTCCGGGATTTCAATCAGCTGCCGGAGATCGATGCTTATCCCAGCCAACTGAACCAGGTATGGATGAACCTGCTCGTCAATGCCGCACACGCGATCGGAGATCATCAGGGTGAGGTTCGAATTTCGACGAAACGCAAAGACGAAAACGTGGTCGTAATCATTGCCGACACCGGCTGTGGCATTGCCCGCCAGCACCTAACCCATATATTCGAACCATTTTATACCACAAAGGCGATCGGCGGAGGCACCGGGCTGGGCCTTTCCCTATCGTTTGGGATCGTTGAGCGACATGGCGGATCAATTTCGGTCGAATCGCAGCTTGGCAAAGGAACAGTATTCACGATTCAGCTGCCGATCCATTTCTCAACGTTTCCGCCGGCGCCCGAGCGCGGGATACAGAGTTGCACGTAAGACAAAATTAAAGAGAACAACCATGACTCACAAATTACTTATTGTTGACGACGAACCGGCAAACCTCAGAACGCTGGAACGCCTCTTTACCGACACGTACGACGTCCTAACAGCTGCATCGGGTAGCGATGGACTCGAACTACTAAGCCATCATGATGTTGCACTTGTCATCTCGGACCAACGAATGCCGGTAATGACCGGGGTCGAGTTTCTCAAAAAGGCAGCCGAGATACGCCCCAGAACAGTAAGGATAATTCTGACCGGTTACACTGATGTCGACGCCTTGGTCGAGTCGATAAATTCGGGCGCCGTGTACAAATACGTTACCAAGCCGTGGTCGAATAGTGATATACAACTGACAGTAGCGCGCGCGATGGAGTATTACGAAACAGTTAAATCGCAGCATCAACTCGCACAGGAAAATAAACGTCTTGACGACCGCTTAAACGCAACAGTTGAAGCATACGTTCATCTTGCGATCGAAATGTTCGATCTTAAAGATCCCACAATCTCTTCGCATTCTCGCCGCACTGCGCGATACGCACGCGCACTCGGCAGAAACTTGAACCTCGCCAATGACGAGTTAAAAAAACTCTATCTCGCCGCCCTACTTCATGAAATCGCACATATTCGCATTCCCGGTCATTTTATCGCTCGGACAACGCCACCAAGCGTAGGAGAAATGACGTTAATAGACGACCGATTCAACGAGGGCGTTGAACTGCTCGCGAGTGTGCCCGATCTCGTGGAGATAGCCGAAAGTGTTCGATACCAACATGAGCATTTTGATGGCTTTGAATCTCCGAACAGGATGGCCGGTGATCAGATCCCGCTTCATTCACAGATCATTGCTATCGCAAATGCTTACGATGAAATGCGTGTACCAAATATGCCGGCGAGTGGCTTGACGCATGATGCAGCGCTTCTTGCACTTCAGCCCGATAGCGGCCGAAAGTACGATCCCATGCTGGTTTCGCAATTTCGCGCGATGAAATTTTGGAACGACCCGGAACCAACCTCGACTGAAGACTCGGTGGATTATGACGACCTTAGCGAAAATGGCACCTCGTCCTATGGGGCGTCCATTTCGCCCAGGAGCGTCCAAACGCCGATCCATTCATCCCCACAAGAGCCGATCGAAGGGATGCCTTTTCGAAACGTTCCGGTAAATCACTCTAATAGCTAGAATTACTTAGCTAATTTCTCTCGAGTGGCACGACGCTTGCTATATCTTACTGCGGTAACTAAGGTGCGGATGACTCGACCCACTCCCAAAACCTCCCATAGAGTTCTGTGCAAATATCCCACTTCGCATAGCCGCAAATTAGGAGCCGTTCTCTTCTTCCACAATCAATGAATCTGGCCAACCCTGCTTTAGTACTAGAAGGGTTGGCCAGATTGTTTTCAATATCTCGCCCAACAGGTCCAGGTTCAAAGCCGGAAAGGATCGGCCGGCACGTAATGCGAATAATACAAAGGATGAATGATGAGCATGATCGTTTTACGATTTCAGGAAAGATTTAGGAGTGTTCCTGAAATATGTGCCTGCTTAGCCGGAGGCATTGCATTGCTGGCCATGGTTGGGTGGTGGAGCGATCTGCGGTCTTTGGCCGGACAGTGGGCAAACAACGTTCCCATGTCTCCCGACACTGGGTTGGCATTTCTCCTTCTAAGCGGTGGACTATTTTGCATTGCTCGCTGGCCGTCGCGACGCGCGAGCCGCGTTTTTGCCCTGGCAGCCATCAGCATCGTTTCGCTTTTGGGCTTGCTGGTGATTGTGCAATTCATCGTGGGCGTTGACCTCGGCGTAGAGCAGTCGCTTTCAGGCACAAACGAAATGCTGGGTTCGAAACCGCTCGGGCAAATGTCGCCGGTGACCGCCGTCTCTTTTCTTTTGGAAGGCCCGGCGCTCTTTCTGCTGATGGGGAAACGATGGCTCCATGCCCCGACCTGGGCCGCTTTGCTTGCCGCCTCCGCGATCGGTATTAACGCGGTGGTGCTCGTCGGCTATTGGTACGGAGCTCCTTTGCTGCACGGGGGAACGATCATTTCGGTCGCTCTGCCGACTGCGATCGCCTTCCTGTTTGTCGGGGTAGGGCAATTTCATCTTGCTGTGCCCTTCGTCCCGGCGTTACGTGTTTGGAGCGGCACGGCAATGCGCGGAATTTTGCTGCGAGCGTTTCTGCCACTGATATTGATCCTCATTCTTGTCCAAGGCTGGCTGGATCTTGTCGTTGAGCCGCGTCTGTCATTGAACCCGGCACTGTGGCAGTCGCTGATTGCGATAACCGCCGGTGCCTTGATCTTAGTTATCACCGCGTGGATCGCCCGACGGACCGGAGGTGAGATTGATAGGGCGCAAGAGTCGCTGGCCGAAAGTGAGGCAAAGTTTAGAAATATTTTTGAAAACTCACCGCTTGGAAAATCACTTACGGGCGTCGATGGTACGTTAAGAGTGAATAAGTCATTTTGTGACATCGTTGGGTATTCAGAAGAGGAACTTAGGACCAAGAAATGGAAAGATGTCACCCATCCCGACGATATTCAAGAAGGTTTGGATGTCGATCAATCATTGCTTGACGGTAAGATTGAAGTTGGGCATTTAGAAAAAAGGTACATTCACAAGAACGGTAATCTTGTTTGGACAGATGTCATTACGACACTTCAAAAAGATGAAAGCGGAAATCCCGTCTATTTCCTTACGAGCATCAGAGACCTCTCCGGGAGCAAGAAGGCGGAGGAGAAACTGGCGCGTCTCACCGAACAATATGAACTGATCCTCAACTCGTCCGCGGAAGGGATCGTGGGGTTGGATTTGCGGGGCCGTCATACGTTCGTCAACCCAAGCGCAGAAGAGATGTTTGGCTATCAACCGGGTGAGCTCCTCGGCGGTCCCAGCCATAGGACGTGGCACCATACCAAACCGGATGGAAGCCCCTATCCCACGACGGAGTGCGCGATATATGCCGCCTTTCGCGATGGGGTAGTACATCGCTCGTCGTCTGAAGTGTTCTGGCGAAAGGACGGCACAAGTTTCCCGGTTGAGTATGCCAGCACGCCAATCTATGAACGCGGCCAATTGTCGGGAGCGGTTGTAACTTTCTCTGACATTACGGAGCGAAAGCGGGCCGAAACAGAGCGAAAAGTTATCCATGAGATCATTCAAGGTATCGCGGCCACTCCACATCTCGATGATTATCTAAGACTTGTTCACGGTTCGATCAGTCAGATAGTTTATGCCGAGAACTTCTTTGTTATGCTCGGTGACATCGCAAATAAAATGGTCCATTTTGAGTTTTGGGTTGATAAGTACGATCCGTGCCCGGCTCTGCTCCCGTTGGGCAAAGGGTTTAGCAGTTACGTTTTTCGCACTGGAAAAGCATTACTGCTTAACGAAGAACTCAAGAAAAGGATGTACACGTCCGGTGAGGTGGAGCAAATGGGGAGCTCTTCCGCATCATGGTTAGGCGTACCCTTACGCACGCACTCACAGACGATCGGTGTCCTTGTGCTGCAGCATTACGAAGATGAACACGCCTATAGCGAACGCGATCTTGATTTTCTCTCTTCTGTGGGCAACCAGATCGCTTTGGCTATTGAACGAAAACGAGCCAATGAGGCATTGGGCGAGAGCGAGGTGAAATATCGAACAATAATTCAGAACATCGAAGAGGGCTATTACGAGGTTGATATCGCCGGAAATCTCACATTCTTTAATGACTCGTTATCGCGTATTTATGGATATCCCGTCGACGAACTAACGGGTATGAATAACCGGGATTATATGGATGACCAGAACGCCCGGAAAGTGTTTCAGACTTTTAATAAAGTTTATCGTACCGGAAAATCGGCTCACGCAACCGATTATGAAGTTATCAGAAAGGACGGGAGCAGAAGATTGATTGGGTCGTCTGTAGCTCGAATAGAAGATGCGACAGGTAAGATCATCGGCTTTCGGGGTATTGTCCGCGACATCACCGAACGCAAGAACGAGGAGGAGATGCTGAACGCAAGTGAAAAACGTTTTCGTGCCCTGGTCGAAAATGGGCGCGACAACATTTCCCTGCTGGCCTCGGACGGTACCTTGATTTGGGAAAGCCCATCTGCCATCAGCGCATTGGGATACGAACCAAATCAATTCGTCGGGGCCAATTTGTTCGAACTGGTGCACCCCGATGATCAGGGTTGGACACGAGAGATATTGACGCAGTTGGTCCAAGCGCCGGGCGAAAGTCAGGATGGCTCTTTCCGACTGCTGCATGCCGATGGCACCTGGCGCTGGATTGAATCCACGGTTTCTAACCTGCTCGATGAGCCGAGCGTGCGGGGTATAGTCATCAACTACCGCGACATTACCGAGCGAAAACATCTCGAAGAGCAACTTAGACAATCGCAAAAACTGGAATCCATTGGACTCCTTGCGGGCGGCATTGCCCACGATTTCAACAATATGCTGACCGCCATTAACGGATACAGCGATCTGACGCTTCGACGCCTTGAACCGGATGAGCCTATACGGCGAAACATCGAAGAGATCAAAAAAGCCGGTGAACGTTCGGCATTGCTGACGAACCAGCTTCTTGCATTTAGCCGCAAGCAAATCCTCCGGCCTGAACTCGTCGATATCAACGACGTTATAAATGAAACGAGCAACATGCTAAAACGCATGATAGGCGAGGATGTGGAACTTTCTACCTCGCTCAAACCGAAGGTTGGCAAGATAGAATTCGATCGCGGACAACTGTCGCAGATAATTATGAACCTGGCCGTGAATTCCCGCGATGCCATGCCAAACGGCGGAAAGTTAACTATCGAAACGGCAAATACTTTTCTTGGCCCCGAATATGTGAGCGGGCACGCAGGCGTTCTCCCGGGTGCGTACGTAATGCTGTCGGTTAGTGATACAGGTGTCGGAATTCCTCCGGAAATCCAGGACCGGATATTTGATCCATTCTTTACGACAAAAGAAATTGGCAAGGGAACCGGTCTTGGCCTGGCGACCGTCTACGGCATCGTGAAGCAGAGTGGCGGCAACATATTTGTATATAGTGAGATCGATCACGGCGCAACGTTCAAGATTTACATTCCGTGGGTTGTCGGTGAGGCTGAAGACTCCGAGTCGATAGTGTCATCACCTGGGCTCGCAGTCGGCAGCGAGACGATATTGCTTGCCGAAGACGAAGCAATCGTTCGCGCGCTTTCACGCCAGGCTCTCGAGGCGTGCGGCTATGCGGTCATCGAGGCAAAAGATGGTGTCGAGGCTTTGGAGATCTTCAAATCTTCGACGGTCAACATCGACTTGCTTTTTACGGATGTCGTTATGCCCCGGATGGGCGGGCGTGAGCTCGTCGAAAAGGTACTCGAAATCGCACCGGGTCTGCCCGTGTTGTTTGCGTCCGGCTACACTGACGATGCGATCGTGCGGCATGGCGTCCTGGAAACAAACGCCAACTTTATCCAAAAGCCGTTTGCGATCGACGATGTAGCCCGTAGAGTCAGAGATTTGCTTGACGGGGCCGGTAAACGCCCACGAGACGGCTAAAGAAAAACAAATCACAAACGCCCGGACGTTTTGATAGTCGACCATGACGCAGGCGTTCGCGCCTTCCTCTCTAGTTTCTTGGATTTCAAGTATGCGTCGTTAACCACGGTTACATGGGCGCAATTTCAGCCAACGCCAAACGCCGCGTCAGTCGCTCGGCGTGAAGCGTATTTTGGGCTAGAACAGAAACGATTCCCGACTCTGGCATAAATGCTAATTAATCGGACCGCTCGTAATTATTGAGGTGTTATTCATTCGACTTTGCAAAATCTTCCGGTTGATGATATCTCTGTAAAGACCCATCGCCTACGACATCGTGAGAAAGGATAACTACAGGGCAGTATCCGACGTTCCCGTCAACTTTATTCCAGATAAAATTTGCGTGCGTGAATTCTTATGTTTGAGCAAGTGTGAAGTGAATATAGTCGTCGACGTTGCCCTTAAAGCGCATGTCGCTTTGGCAGTGGGCGTTTAACTATTTGAGTTCGTTTGCCTTACTGACTTTTATCGCCTTAATGATCAGCCAAAGAAGGCCGGTCGAACGAAATTTGCGCCGTTCGGCGATTTCGAGCAATTCCTCGAAGCAACAAGACAATTGGGATTGGCTCGTGTTGAACGAGGCTTAAGAAAAATGGGTAAGCTGCTGCGAATTTTACATGTCGAGAATAAGGAGCGCGATGTCGCGTTGCTAAAAGGGCACCTGACGGGCGCAGGGTTCGAAGTCGTACATAGACGTGTCGATACTGCGGACGCAATGCGAGCCGCTCTGGGCGAGGAAGAGTGGGACCTGATCCTTTGCGACTACTCAATGCCCAAATCTAATGCGCTCGACGCATTGGCGATCCTTAAAGATCAGGAAATAGGCCTCCCAATAATCATTATTTCAAGCATTATCGGTGAGGAATTCGTGGTCTAGGCCATGAGCTTGGGAGCGCGCGACGACGCCATGAATGGCAAACTGGAGCGGCTTGTTCCCGCGATCGAACGAGAACTTAAGGAGGTCGAAAATCGTCGAGCACGAAAGCTCGCTGAAGGCGAGTTGAGCGAACGCGTGGAACGACTTAAGAGTTGCTTTAATTTTGGATTGATCGGAATGGCGATTACCTCGCGGGACAAAAAGATGGTCGAGGTCAACGATCAGGCATGTGAGATCCTTGGGTATCCGCGCGAAGAGCTGCTGCGGAAGAAATGGAGTGACTTAACGCATCCGGACGATCTTGCCGCGGATGTCGCACAATTCGACCGTATGATCGCGGGCGAGATCGACAGATACTGCGGCGACAAGAGGTTTATCCGAAAGGACGGCGAAACAGTTTACACGGCCATATCGATAGAATGTGTGCGTAGGGCAGACGGCGCGATCAATCATTTTGCGGGGTTGATCCAGGACATTACCGAACGCAAGCAGGCTGAGAAGAAACTAAACGAGAGCGAATACTTCCTCGGCAAGGTGCAAGCCATGGCTAAACTAGGTATATATGCGTTAGATGTTGCCACCGGACTCTGGACCAGTTCGTCTACGCTCAACGGAATTTTTGGCATCAATGAAAGTTACCCGAAGACTTTTGATGGCTGGCTGGAATTGATCGTGCCGGAACAGCGGAAAGAGCTACAAGAGTATTTGACCCAGCACGTCCTGGTCCGACGCAACCGATTCGAAAGAGAGTATTTGATCGTCCGGCAGAACGATCGAAAGGAACGGTGGGTGCTCGGTATGGGTGAGCTGGAGTTCGACCAAACCGGCGACCCGATCCGGATGATTGGCACAATCCAGGACATAACCGAGCGAAAGCAGGCCGAACGAGAGCGAAAGGTTATCCATGAGATCATTCAAGGTATCGTAGCCACCCCAAATCTCGATGAGTTCCTGAACCTCATTCACCGTTCGATCAGCCAGATAGTGTATG
>OCZT010000789.1_pt1 | contig 32207 bp, 35 predicted proteins | sample 1539031 | NCBI WGS metagenome assembly OCZT01 (sample SAMEA3539308, study PRJEB22396) | soil metagenome | biome: tundra; feature: field; material: soil | place: USA | collected 2010-05 | depth 0.15 m | reverse complement strand
CCCGCCACTTCCCGCCGCGCAGTGTCATCAATCCGAAACGCGCCATGTCTCTGGCGGAGATAAACATACCGCCGCCCCAATGACCGCCGCCGCTAACCGATTGAACTATGCGGCCGTCGAGCACGATCCATGAATTTTCGTACCCATACCACCGCCACGTGTTTGACGCGCCGATCTCGTCCATGACATTTTCCTTTAAAACTTCGGGCAGCGGTTTTCGCCAGACGTTGAGTGCCGCCAGTGCCAAAGCGTTTACACGAACGTCGTTGTATTTATAGGAAGTTCCGGGCGCATTTCGTTTTCGCGTCAGCCACGTGGTCGAATCACGGTCAGGCCGATCAGCCCAATCGGGTTTTCCCCACAGCGTTCCCTCCCAGTCGCTGGTCTGTCTGAGCATATGTTCCCATGTGATCTGGCGATTGTGTTCGGTCGCAAACAGATCGATGAGCGGCGACGTGCCAAACCGCTCGGCGGTGTCGAATCTCATTCCCGGTTGGTATGGCTGAATCGGTGCGGCATAATCGACGACCTTATCCTGCAGGCTGCGGATCATCTTTCGGTCAAATGCAATACCGATGACGGCCGACATAAAGCTCTTGGTCACGCTGTGGGTCATGTCAACCCGAAGCGGGTCGCCCCATTCGGCGACGATGTAGCCATTACGAACGACAATACCGGTAGGATCACCGCGTTCCTTTGTCGGGCCGATGATCTCGCCGAATGGTGCGATGCCAAACGTCTGTGTGAGAGCTTGTTCCTGGCTCCGTGGGGCTTTTGCTTCGCTTGCGATGGCAAAGTCGATCGCTTCCTTCAATTTTGCGGCGTCGATCTTTTGCTGTTCGGGCGTTCGATGTTCCCAATTGTCAGCAGGCGGGAAGTATTCGCGTTGCGCGACGGCAACTTGGGTGAAAACAAAAGCCACGATCACCAGAACGCAGCAAAAACGAGTCTTTAGATGTGCTTTCATACGGTTTTAACCCCTTGCGGCACGAATAATGTCAGCGAAAACGCCGGCCGCCGTCACATCGGCCCCCGCACCGGCACCCTTGATAACGAGCGGCTGTTGGGCTCGCCGTTATGTCGACAAAGATCGAGTTGCGCAAGTTTCGCTCAACGATCTCGTCCGTAAAAGCGTCGATGCCTTTCTTGTCAGCCTCGGCAAGCCTCTCCCGGTAAAGGTTCAGATCAAGCCCGTCATCCGCGACTACGGCCAGACGGCTGTTCGCAACGCCGACGACGCGTAAGCTTAACCGTAGCTCATCTCGTAAGTGCTGCCCTTGAGTTCGGATCTGATCCAACAGTTTCGCTCCAACGTTGCCGACACCCGCGACAAAAAGATTGATCTGTTTGTTGCCGTCCGAAAAGAATTCCTCGTGAAGCGTATTGACTGCCTTCTTTGCATCCTTTGAGGCGATGATCGCCGATATGTTTCGCTCGCTTGAACCCTGGGCGATCGCGTGAATGTTGATACCATTGTGCCCGAGCGTCGTAAACATCTTTCCACTGATGCCCGTGTGTTCTTTCATCCGGTCGCCCACAAGAGCAAGGATCGAAAAGCCGTTTTCGACCTTCAGCGGCTCGATCCTCGCGAGGCGGATCTCATTGTCAAATTCACGGTCGACTACCTTCTTTGCAAGCTTGGCATGTTTTTCTTCGATAGCGACGCAGATCGAATGTTCCGATGAGCTTTGCGTGATCAGGATGACGTTGATCTCGGCTTTTGAGAGGGCATCGAATAGGCGTTTTGAAAAGCCCGGGATGCCGACCATCCCGCTGCCCTCAAGACTGAGGACAGATATCTTGTCGATGCTGGTTATACCGCGGACGATCTCCCGCATCGCATCCGATTCGGCTTCGATAAGTGTGCCATCATCCTTAGGAGCGAAGGTATTCTTAATTTGTATGGGGATACCTTTAGCCATTGCCGGTTGGATCGTCGGCGGATAAATAACCTTCGCACCAAAATGCGAAAGTTCCATAGCTTCGCGATAACTGATGTGCGAGATCTGCCGCACATTGCGGACGAAGCGGGGATCGGCGGTCATCATTCCCGAAACATCCGTCCAGATCTCAAGAAGTTGCGCATCGAGCGCGGCGGCGATGATGGCGGCGGTGTAATCCGAGCCTCCGCGGCCGAGTGTGGTCGTGTCGCTCGCATCGTCGGATGCGATGAAGCCGGGCAGAATGTGCAAGTTAACGCCCGAACGCTCGAAGCGGTCCTTTACAAGCCGGTTTGTTTCGTCGAATTTCACCGCGGCGGCCCCGTGGTTCGAATCCGTCCGGATCAACAAACGGCTGTCTGTCCATTCGTTCTCGACGCCCAACTCCGTCAGCTTTGCGGAGAGGATCTTTGATGAGATGATCTCGCCAAAACTCAAGACGCGATCAAGCGTTTTTGGCGACAATTCGGCGACAAGAAGGACGCCCTCAAATAAATTGGCAAGCTCATTTATCGCCGACTGAACAAACTCGAGGATGGGTGGCTCCGCTCCTGCAAATAATTTAGCAAGCGTGTCGAAATGCCGTTCGGCGATACTCTCGAGCGCGTCGATGTAGCCGTCATCGCCGCTTTCCGCGGTGCGTCCGGTGGCTATGAGAGCGTCGGTCGTTCCCTCCATTGCCGAGAGTACCACTGCACAGCGGTCTTTGCTTGCCGCTTGGCGCACAAGCGAGACGACCTGTTCGATCGCTTCCGCGTCGCGAACTGAGGAGCCGCCGAATTTTAGGACCTTCATATCATACTCAGCAGAATATCGCGGACACTATCGTAATCGTTCTCAACCTCGACGCTTTTCTTCTCTCTTGAGTAAAGATCGCGGACCAATGCGGGTATCGGCCCCGGCGTGCCAATTATCTCACCTACCGAATCGAATTTCACCGGGTGGGCCGTTTCGAGAAAGATACCTTTTTCCGCCGGATACAGGTCATCCGCCAGAGCCCTAAAGCCGACCGCGCCGTGTGGATCAAGAACATAGCCGTATTTCTCATAGACGCCGCGCATTGTTTTTGCGGTCGTTTCGTCCGAAATGCTCAACGCGCCAAGCTTCTGTTTCAAGCCGGGTAGGTTTCGGCTAAACATCTCCTGTATCCGAACAAAATTGCTCGGGCTTCCGACGTCCATCGCGTTCGATAGCGTAGGGACGGATGCCTTTGTCAGGTAATCACCCGTTTCCAGATACCTAGGCACCACATCGTTGGCGTTACATGCGGCAATAAAGCGCTTCGCCGGCATTCCTGACACGTGCGCGAGCATGCCGGCCGCCAGATTTCCAAAGTTGCCACTTGGAACCGAGAATACCGGCGGTTCGCCTTCCCACTGCTTGATCGCGAAGAGGTAACAGAACTGCTGCGGCAGCCAGCGGGCGATGTTTATCGAATTTGCAGAGGTAAGCTGAACCCTGGATTGCAGAACATGGTCGGCAAGTGCGCTTTTTGCTATCTTTTGGCAATCGTCAAAGCTGCCATGTAATTCCAATGTAGTTACATTTCCACCCAAGGTTGTCAGTTGTAACTCCTGCACCTTGCTAACCCTGTCTTTTGGATAGAGGATCACTACCTCGACGCCCTCGATACCATGGAAACCGGCTGCCACCGCACCGCCCGTATCGCCGGAGGTTGCCACTATGACAATAGTCTTTCTGCCCGCATCCGCAGAGAAGTGCCTCAAACACCGGCTCATGAATCTCGCTCCCACATCCTTAAAGGCAAGCGTCGGCCCGTGAAACAATTCGAGGGTCGAGATCCGGTCTGTGATCGAAACCAGCGGAAATTGGAAGTTCACCGCTTCGGCGCAGATCGCATACAGCTTGTCATCCGGTATCTCGCCCGCGACAAATGGCCATATGATGTCAAAAGCGATCTCCTCGTTCGAGCGATTTGGCAGGCCCGCTACAAATTCCGGCGAAAGCTTTGGTATCTCGGTCGGGAAATAAAGTCCTTTATCAGCCGGCTGTCCGTTCAAGACGGCTTCGCGGAAGCCTACATGAGGCGATATGCGGTTTGTGCTAAAGTATTCCATCGATCAGGTGGTTTCCGGGTATTCCGGTCGTCGCTAAATCATATACCGCAAAGCTCTTTCGGAAAAACAATGCAGAGTATAAAGGTCTTCGCCCCGGCAACGGTTTCAAATGTCGTTTGCGGGTTCGATTGTCTTGGCTTCGCTCTGGAACAGCCGTTTGATGAGCTCATCGTTTCGAAAACAGACGAGCCAACGATCCGCATCGAGCACACGGACGATTTCGGCTTACCGACAGACCCCGATAAAAACATAGCCGGTGTTGCGCTCCGGGCGTTGATCAATGCTGCCGGCATCGATCACGGCTTTAAGGTTCAGATCACCAAACATATCAAACCCGGAAGCGGTATCGGATCTTCCGCCGCAAGTGCATGCGGAGCGGTCGTCGCCGGAAATCGCCTGATCGGCGATCGATTTTCTAAGAATGAGCTCGTCGAACTTGCAATGGCGGGTGAGATGCTGGCCTCTGGTGCCCGTCACGCCGACAACCTTGCCCCGTGCATATTCGGCGGCTTTACCCTTGTCAGGTCGCTCGATCCGGTGGATATAGTCTCTCTCGATTTTCCGCCGCTCTTTGCCACCATCCTTCATCCGCAGATCGAGATCAAGACGTCCGAAGCACGTGCCATGTTGCCGAAGGAGATACCTCTTAAGACGGCCGTCCAAAACTGGAGCAATCTGGGTGCACTCGTCGCAGCTCTTGAGAAAGGAGATTATCAACTGCTCGCGCGATCATTGGAAGATCACATAATTGAGCCCGTTCGCAAATCGCTTATCCCGAAATTTGACGATTGTAAGGCTGCCGCATTAAAGGCCGGGGCGCTTGGCGGCGGCATCTCAGGTTCGGGGCCCTCAATTTTCATGTTGAGCGCAACGGGCCGTGAAGCAGAACGCGTTGAAACTGCAATAGTTAACGTATATCGACGGACCGCCATTGCCTTTCATACCTATATTTCGGGCATCGCTTTGGACGGTGTCAGATTCGAATAACAACTATTGATACGTATTCGCAACAACGCGAAAACTGGTAAGATGTACCTGAGATGTTAACGCGGGAACTGGAAGAAACTCTTAGCTCGGCTGTCGATGAGGCGGTAAAACACAGCCACGAATTCGTCACCCTGGAGCATTTATTGTTTGCTTTGCTCGACGACTCGGCCGCGCGTGAGATCCTCTTTCATTGCGGTGCCGATATCGAGGAATTGGCCCGAGCCCTGCAAGAGTACTTCGAAAACGTTCTGGAAAAGATGCCGACCGACGTTAAAACCATGCCGGAATTGACGTCGACATTCCAGTCGACCATCTCATATGCCGTTCTTCAGGCCGAGGGCAGCGGGCAAGGGGCGGTCGACGGCGGAAACATCCTTGCGGCTATGTACCAGGCCGAGCAGTCTTATGCCGTATACCTGCTTTTGCAGCAGGGTGTGACGCGGCTCGACATTCTAAATTACATATCGCACGGAATTTCAAAGATCGATCCCGGCGAGGCGCTCCCGGACGGCATTGAGGACGAGGAATTTGAGGGCCACGGCGGCCAGCAGCGAAAGAAGCCTCTGGAAAGCTTCACGGTCGAATTGACGGCATTGGCCGCCGCCGGCGGGATCGACCCGATCGTCGGGCGCCTGCCCGAGATCGAGCGGACCATCCAGGTCCTCTGCCGCCGCAAGAAGAATAATCCGCTCTATGTCGGCGAACCGGGTGTCGGCAAAACCGCATTGGCCGAGGGATTGGCGCTAAAGATCAGCGAAGGCGATGTTCCCGAGGTATTGCAGGGAGCAAAGGTCTTTGCGCTCGATATGGGTGCCGTTCTCGCTGGCACACGCTATCGCGGTGATTTCGAACAGCGTTTTAAGGCGATCATAAACGAGCTCAAAAAACAGGACAACGCCATTCTCTTCATCGACGAGATCCACACCATTGTCGGTGCCGGCGCCGTTTCAGGCGGATCGATGGATGCGTCAAATATTCTCAAGCCTGCATTGGCTGCCGGCGATCTTCGCTGCATCGGCTCGACGACACACGCCGAGTATAAAGCGGCGTTTGACCGCGACCGGGCGCTTGCCAGACGTTTCCAGCGTATCGAGATAAACGAGCCGACCATTGACGAGACTTACCAGATACTCAAAGGTCTCAAAAGGATCTACGAGAAGCATCACGGCGTCAAATACAGCAACGAATCGCTGCGATCGGCATCGGAACTTGCGGGCAAGTACATCAACGACCGCTTTTTGCCCGATAAAGCCATAGACGTTATCGACGAGGTGGGAGCTTCGGTCAAGCTGCTCCCTGCAAGTCGCCGGCCCAAGAAGGTCACCGTGCATATGGTCGAAAATACGATCGCACGCATGGCTAAGATCCCGCCGAAAACCGTGGTAGCAGACGAACGTGCACGATTAAAGACACTTCGCGACGATATAAAAAAAGTGATCTTCGGACAGGACGAGGCGATCGACGCGATCGTCGACGCGATCCAGATATCGCGTGCGGGTATGGGTCATGAGACCACCCCAGTCGGCTCGTTTCTTTTCTCAGGACCGACCGGCGTCGGCAAGACCGAGGTTTCAAAACAGCTCGCACATATTCTTGGCATTGAATTTATCCGTCTTGACATGAGCGAATACGCCGAACCGCACACCGTCTCGCGACTGATCGGCGCGCCGCCCGGATATGTCGGCTTTGACCAGGGCGGATTGCTTACGGAAGCGATAATGCGAACGCCGCACGCGGTTTTGGTGCTCGACGAGATCGAAAAGGCACACCCGAACCTATTTAATTTGCTTTTGCAGGTGATGGATTCGGCAACGCTGACGGACAACAACGGCAAGAAAGCGGATTTTCGGAATGTAATTCTGATTATGACCACCAATGCCGGTGCACGCGAGCTATCATCCGGTGGCGTCGGATTTAGAAACGCGGCGGACACAAAGGGAAACGCCAAAGGCGTCATCGAAAGAACGTTCACACCCGAGTTTCGCAACCGGCTCGACGCGTGGATCGCATTCAAGGCGCTCGACCTCGAGGTGATAAAACTGATCGTCGATAAATTTATCAATGAGCTGAACGGTCAGCTTGCCGAAAAACGTGTGCTCGTAAAGCTTACCGATCAGGCCCGTGAGTGGCTTGCGAATAACGGTTTCGATTCTCGATACGGCGCGCGGCCGATGGCGCGGCTTATCCACGATAAGATAAAACAGCCGCTCGCAAACGAGATACTTTTCGGAAAACTAACCAACGGGGGCAGCGTTCTTGTCGACGCCACCGACGATATGGGTTTGCGTCTAAATTTCAAGCGAACGCCCACCATGGAAAGAGTTTAAGATTCTCCTGCCGAAGGCATACCCGCATGTCTTTGCAAGACCGAGGTCTATCTCGCGTTCTTAAAACACCTGGGAACCTCGAAGATTCTTGGTGACAAAAGTTCAGTATTTTGAAACCGTGATTTTCACGGGTTTCTCTTATACTTTGGGGTAGGAGGCGTCCCGGATCGTATGCCTAATCCGAATTATCTGTTCTCGATCGGCATTTCGGCCGCGGTTGGAACTGCCGCGGCCCTGGCAACCTGCCTTATTTTCTTTTATTTTGTTTACCTTCCTGGTCAGAAGGTCGAAACTGCTCCGGTTGCGACGCCCACCCAATCGCCTATTTCCACTCCCATCCAGGAAATACCGAATCCCGAGATCAAGGCCGCGGATGTAAAGTCAGTCACCATTGATACTGTTTACAAAGGCTTTTTCGAGCCGAGGAACAAATGCGCAAAGACCTATAACGAGTATTTTGGAAATGACGACGGCATCTACAGCTCGAGTTCACCCTGTAATATCAGAATGTCCTTTGACCGCGAAGGCCACTCGGCAAGATCTATTGTAATAAGCCGTTGGGACAAAACCGCAAAGGAAAAGCACGTGATAGAAAAGTCGGACTCGACGATCTGGTCGATGCACATGAGCTTACTATCACTGATGAGGTGAAAGATGCGTTCGGAACAGACGCTCCCTTCGTCGTGTTGCTAAGGCCGGATAACTATATTGGTCTAATTTCCGCGGACTTTGGTGCCGTTAACGGCTATTTGATAAGAATTCTCGGCCGATGATGTTTATGGATTAGGTCTTCGCGATCGTAAATCGACGGATTCTCGAATAAAAGCTCACAGATCAGCTTCACAAATGTACATTTGTGGCTCGGAAATGCACATTTGGAGTCTGGAAATACGCATTCTCGTTGTGAGAATGTACATTTTTGGTCTAAAAACGTACGTTCTTGATCTGGAAATGTACATTTTTAGTCTGAGAATGCACATTCTTGGTCCGGAAATGCACATTTTTGCCGATGGAATGTACATTCTTGATCGGGAAATGTATATTTTCCGCCAAGCGATACTCGATTTTTCAACACGGACATTCAATGTTTCCTTGTATTTACGACGTTCTGGCGTGTAACCGGCCGGATAGCCTATCTTTCCATCGCGTCAGCGATGCATCTGAATTTGGGCGTGGGTTTCAACCCACGGAATTTTTATCAAAATCGATCGTCTCGCGTCAGCAACAAGTGAACCGGATCGGGATTTACCCGGCTTTGCCGCTCTATTTGCGGAAAACTTGTGCTTTTCCGGTGTCATTCTTATTTATCGGTGCGGCTACGCCGCGGGTCAATTCATTCAGTCGTCGCTAACGTGACGCGTGTCTTTGGGTTAACGTGACCGTGGGTTTAAGCCCACGGCTACAGTCAGGCATCGCTATGCGATGAAGGTGCGATCGAATGGGGTTATTGTTATTTGGGTGATATCCAAAAGGCAGAGTCTAATGTTTCGCTTTATTTATGCTAGTTCGCGGTGTAACCAGTAGTGCATCGCTTACTTTTCGCTCGCCTTCTTTGTCGGATGGATGATTGACGACCTTGCCGTCGACAAACATCGTCGACGAGCCGCCGCCGTCGAGGTTCATCGCATCGATCGCACCCAAACTCAGTAGGTAATTCGCGAGATCATACAATCCGATGCCGCCGCTCGACTCACTCCGGCCGTCGACCGTGATCATCAGGAACTTGCCGTCCTTGAGTTTGGCAACAGCGGTGCGGGGATGTCGTGTTTCGACAAAGGATTTTGTGGTCTTTTCCTGTTCCCAGGTGATGTCAACTTTGCCGTCTTTGATGAGCTGCGGAACGCCGTTTGTGATGTCTTCAGCCTGACGCTGCAGCTTATAACCATCGTCATACGGACCCGGGCCCATGAAACTCACCCGTGTGCCGAGCTTGGCAAAAAGGAGGACTCTTTTCCTAACCTCGCCGCTAGCCGATAATACGTCCGCGTCGGTCGGGATATCAATGCTCCCTTTGGAGTCGTATATTGCGACAATTCGTCCTTTCTTTACGACAATCTCGACTCCATCGGGATTCGTCATCGTAGTTCTATGAAATCGATTTGTGAACCAAATGAGCTGATTGTCCTTTCTTTCAGTGTTAATTCCCGAGATTGGGAATATTGAGGCTTCCTGTTCTAGATTCGTGCCGAAACGAACCCAAAAAGAGTAATAAAGATGGGCGAAATTTACAGCCGTTTGTTTAGGTGTATTTGTTATGAAGATGGCGATTCGATTATTAGAACTATCACTCCATGGAACTCCGTCTATCACAAGTGCTCCCGCAGGATCACCCGCCCAGATACTGTTATCCAGCCTGAAGAATCCGGCATTGATCGCAGCAAACGCTCCGTGACGCGTCGCTATGGATGATGTTTTCTCGGTCCCGATCGCGGCGTCCATGGCGTGGGCTACATCGAGACGGACTTTGGTGAGATCGAGCCGCAGGAGGTTCATGTTGACCTTGAGGCCGCTGATCTCCTTTGTGACTTCGGCATACTCGATGCCGGGTTTGAGGGTTGTGAAGTTCTGTGCGGGGGAATTGCCACATAAAAAATAGCCACAGAGCACATAGAGTAAAGAAAGGATCGTTAGGAAATGGTTGAACTCGCGTGCCGATCGGGGCTTGTTATTCATTATCATTATCTCTGTGATCTCTGTGGCTGAATTCCTCCCACCGCCCTCTCCAGTCAAAACATTCCAATCCGTTGAACCGTTTTTTGTAGTCGTAGAACGACTCGCCTTCGTAAGCGTAGCCCTGGTAATAGAATTCGCAGGATCTTTCGCGAGCGTATTCGATCTCTTTGAGCATTGTAAAGATGCCGAGGCTCCGGGAATGTTCACGGGGGTCGAACATCGCGTAAATCCCCGAGAGGCTCCGCTCGCCGACATCGAAGTAACTGACGGCGACCAGGTTCTCATCGCGATACACCGCAACCTCTTTTGCCTCGCACGGCATAACGGAAGGTTCCTGAGAGAGAAATTCATAGATCGAAATAGGAACACCTTCTTCGAACCTGAGTTTGTGTCGATGAAACAGATGCTCAGTTTCAGTGGTGATCTCGATCGGCCGGATCACGGTGTGGAGATCGATGTTCTTTCGCAAGACGCGGCGCTGGCTTTTCGAAAATTCAAATTTCGCCAGGCGGATCCGCAGCGGGATCACCCGCCGGATCTCTTCCTTGCATATTCCGAGGCTGTACCTGTAAAACTGTATCCCGAAATGCCGCCAGCCATCGCTCAATAATGAATCGAGCTGTGCGGCTGTGATCGATTCCGCAAAGAACTCTTCGTTAACGAAAATGAGATCAGTGCCCGGCGTACCAGTCATAATCGTATTCGGCCCAAAAATCCCGGGGCCGTTCGTTTGTAAACTCGATCCGTCCGATGCGTTTGATCTGTTTAATCCCGTATTTAGTGGGTGAAGCAAGTCTTAAAGGAGCACCATGCTCGTTTGTCAGCGGTGCGCCGTTCATCTCATACGCAAGCAGCGTTTGCGGGTGAAGGATCGATGGCAAGTCCCAGCCGACAAAATATTTTTCATCGGGCGTTTTCATAGAAACGTATTGCGGCAACTCATTTCGAGAGGTCCCGTCGGCATAGTTCGCCACAAAGTCTGAAAATCGAACACCCGCCCAGTTAACGATAAGACTCCAACCTTCGATGCACTTAAATTCGGTGGTCATCTCGGTTCGCGGCAGCCGTTTGATGTCGTCAAGAGATAGAACGAGGTCACTGGCGTATCCCGGAAGGCCGCCAACCGATAGACGCCAATTGGTTAAATCGATATTTCCCTCGAGCCCCTCCATCCCGTTTACGCGTTCGGGTGTAATGCGCGATAGAGGGAATTCCGGTGCGAGTCTTGTGGGACGGTAAAAGATCTGGCTGACGCGTTCGTTAAATTCAAGTGTCCGGCGAAGCAGCGAAGCCTTTGTTTCGTCGCTCATCCAACGCCAGCCAAACACACCCGCGATCGCCGCCGCTCCGCCAATGAGAAAGTTCCGCCGCGAACGGATGTGCATTTGCCGTTTCGCCAGTTTGAAAGACATTGGCTCGCTCAGCTCACGCTCTTCGCGAAGGACGTTGGCCGTATTGTCGCGGCGGCCGGGCCACGCGTCGCGCTCCTCATCAAGAGCGCGAACTTCTTCGACGAGAATGTCCTTGTCGTCGCTCATGCAAGCTCTCCTTCCGCGGGCGGCGGTGGCGGCTCCTCCCAGTCAGGTACCCAATCGACAATCGCGTAACCCGTTACCATTGAACGAAAGTTGTTCCAGCCGGCAATTACGACCTGCACGACGTGGACGGCAAAGAACAGGACGAACAGTGCCATCAGCCAGAAGTGTTCCCAACGGGCCCATTCGTACCCACCGAGCAGGGAGGTGAGCCACGCAAGCTGAAGCGGTTTATAGATCGCAAGACCGGTGATCAACGACCCGGCACCCATCAATATGACTGCCGTATAGGCGATCCGCTGGGCGTCATTATACTTTCCCTGCGGCGGCAGCCTTTTGACGATGTGCGCGTCGTGCAGCGCGACGATAGGTGCACGTTTGAACGAAGCGGGTATCGGGAGCAGAGCACGCCATTCACCCGATGCGAGCAGGTAAATGACATAAGCGACGCCATTAGCCGCGAACAGCCACATGAAAAAGAAGTGGTATTGCAGACCTTCGGCCAGTCGAAACGGGATTCCAAGTGCGTCGTAGAACCAGTTTGGGAAAAAGTGAAATAGCTCCTGGTTACCAAGCAAGATCTTATAGACAGGATTTGCCCAATAGACGAGCAAACCGCTCCAGACCATCATCGTGAGCATTGGAAAGTTGATCCAATGCATCCAGCGGATCGCGAGCGGATGTTTCTTCTCAAGCTGTTTGGCCATGTCAGCCTTTCTAGGCTGAAAACTGAAAGCTGAAAACGGAAAACAAAGGGAACATCCCGCTTTCAGCTTTCACTTTTCAGTTTTCACCTACCAGTTGACCTTTCCCTCTTGCGACGTGTCGATCTGTGTCAATTCGACGCCTTCGTTGTAGAAAAAGATCTTCATGTTGTCGAACAGGAATTGATGCGAGTCGGGGTTGGACACGTCAAGGCCGAAGTGGTTGATAAGCTGTTTTTGCTTTTCCTGCCACGCGGCCCAACAATCCTTGCAGATCTCTCCACCGATCTTCTGACCCAGTTCCGTCGGTATCGGCGCATAGCCAAGCGGTTCACTTTTCTGCCCGCAACGTTCGCATTTGAATTTGTCACCAAATAAAGCCATAGCGTGGATTTTAACACAGAGATCGCAGAGGTCGCCGAAGATAGATAGAGCAGAGACACTAATGTATAGCTACCTCGTGCGGCAAGCTTATGCCTGGAATTAAACTCTCTGCGTTCTCTGCGAACTCTGCGTTTAACCTGCTTTCCTTATCGCTGCGATCATGTCCTCATCCGAAGGCCGGAAGAGGCCGATCGGACGGATCTTCGAATAAGTGATCTTCCCCTCTTTGTCGATCACGAACTCGGCACGTGCCGTGCGTCCTGGCAGCAATGAGTTGGCACCGTATAGCCCACGCACTTCGCCTTTCTCATCGGCAAGCAGCCGTAATGGCAATTGATACTTATCGCTGAACTTCTGATGCGAGTCTTCCGAGTTCGTGGAAATGCCGACCACCTCGGCTCCCGTCGCCTGGTAATCGGACCAATGATCGCGGACCGAGCACATCTCTTTGGTACAGACCGGTGTGTCATCACCGGGATAGAACATCAGCACGACGACTTGTCCGCGATGGTCTGATAATGACCAGTCGTTTCCATTGCCATCTTTTAAGGTGAAGTTGGGGGCTGTGTCGCCTAGCTTCATAGTTTTATTTTCAACGCAGAGGCCGCTGAGATCGCAGTGATGGGAAGATTAGAAAGATCATTCCTGCTTTTTGCGTTCTTTGCGTCTTCGGTTAGTGATCTTTGTGATAAATAAGCCTTTAGCACAAAGACCACAAAGAGCGGACACTAAGTTCACAAATAGAACCAGCCTTTAACCTTCGTGTCTTTGCGTACTTTGCGTTCTCTGCGTTTAAAATCTCTTCCCCTACTGAAAATCCCTGATATCCCGGAACGGCTTGTCCATATCGTTAAAGTCCGGGCGGTAATATAATGACGCCGGCTCGTATTCCTGCATAAAGCCCTCTTCGATGCCGAGTTCCTCTAATAACCAAACCGCCTCGAACCATTCGCCCTCGCTGATTCGACGCGAAAGAAGAATGTAACGCGGATCGGTCCCGGCTTTATTCGTTGCGTAGTATTGGGCCATCAACGAGATCGCCGTCTTTGGGCCTAACTCATCGCGTATCCAGCGCAGATTCTGTTCGATCCCGGCAATATCGTTTGGCAAGACAAGAAGGCGGATTAGCAATCCGCGTCGTAACAGGCCATCAGCATCAAAAACGAGCTCATCACCCATCTGCCGGTGCATTTCCTTTAATGCGGCACGGGCATGCACTGCATAATCGCGCACCTTCGAATACTGAAAGCCCGCGACGGAGTCGGCATATTTCAGATCGGGCAGATAGACATCGACGATCCCGTCGAGCGACTGTAAGACCTCAACCGAATCGTACGCATTCGTGTTGTAGACGATCGGAAGACGTAATCCTTTTTGCGCCGCGATCAAAATGCCGCGTGCCATTTGAGGTGCAAAGTGCGTCGGCGAGACAAAGCCGATGTTATGACAACCCCTTTCCTGCAGCTCGAGCATCATCTCGGCAAGCCGCTCGTGCGTCACCTCATTCTTCTGCTGCTCGCGCCATGTCTGCGAGATCTGGTAATTCTGACAATAGACACACCGTAGATTACAGTTGCCGAAAAAGATGTTACCGGCACCGCGCGTACCCGATAGACACGGTTCCTCGCCAAAATGCGCTGTATAGGAAGATACGATCGGCAGCCGCCCTGAATAACACGCGGCGATCTCGCCGCGCAGTCGATCGTTCCCGCAATTCTTTGGGCAGATGTTGCATGCAGAGAGCATCCCCTCGAGCTTTTCGACGCGAGCTTCGAGCTTATTCTCCGCCAGGAGTTTTAGATATTTCGGCTCCACCTATTTCTTAATGCGTGCGGGATTCATCCCCTTTCGCTTTCCCCTTGGTGAATATTTGCTTGCTACTTCCTTTGGCGCAACCTTTCGGGCAAGCTCCCATGTGAAATCCATCTCTGTATTTACCGTCGCGGTTGCCATCCGCGTTTCCTTCAGCATTAGCAGGCTGCCGTAGAAAAGAAACATTATTCCAATGATCCCGACGGGGATCGGCAGCAACTTGATGATACCAACCGGCATCGGGAGGAACCGCGTTGTGCTAAAGATCGCCGCGATCGCGATCGTAACGCTCGTCAATACAAACATGCCGATGCCATAGTAGAACGCACCCAGTGCCCGCTGCAATATGCGTGAGCGGCTAGTTACCTTGTCCAAAAGATCGACGATCACTTCGACGCGTTTTTCGTAAAGCGGCACGTCGTCTTTGTTCTCGACGTAGATCAGATCGCTCAATCTTTCTTCCAATTGACGAACGCGATCGATCACACGCCCCAGTCGTGTCGAGGTCGAAAGCACCATCGACCCCGTCGCCGAGATCAGCAACGCCGGGGTGACCATTGCCGTAAGAAACTCGATCGTCGAGTTTAATGCATCGGAATTGATTAGGGCGTCAGCAGCCATATGATGAAGGAAGTTTAACGCAAAGACGCAAAAACTTGGAAGAAAACATTACTGAGGATCTCTAATGGGCTATCTATCTCCCTAAAGGTCATCCAACATTCGATTCATCCCTTTGCGTCTTTGCTTCTTGGCGCCTTTCAGGTTGAATATTGATTTTATGGATGAAGGTACTATCAAGATAATGCGACACGAGAGCACCGTGTTACGCGACAATCCGCTACAGGACCCGCATGTTCGAGAAGTGATCGTCTACCTGCCGCCGGGCTATGAAGAAAACGATCACCGGTATCCGACCGTTTATTGCCTTACCGGCTTTTCGGGCCGTGGACGCATGCTGCTTAACGACGCGGCCTTCACCCCAAACATGGCTCAGCGTGTGGATCGCCTTATTGAGGCGAAAACTATTCGGCCGATGATCGTCGTTATGCCAGATTGTTTTACCCATGTCGGGGGTTCGCAATACATCAACTCAACGGCTACGGGCCGGTATGAAGATTATCTGACTGGTGAGATCGTTCCATTCGTCGACGAAAACTTTCGCACACTTGCCGATCGCGATTCGCGGGCCGTGATGGGCAAATCATCCGGCGGCTACGGTGCATTGATCATGGGTATGCGGCATGCCGATCTGTTTGGCCTTGTTTGCTCGACCAGCGGGGACGCTTACTTCGAGTTTTGTTACCAGACCGACATTGCAAAAGCATTTCGCGCCATCAGAGGCGACCCAAAACGTTTCTTAGAAAGATTCTGGGCGACAGAAAAGAAAGGAAAAGATGATTTTCCGGCGCTTAACATCATCGGGATGAGCGCCTGTTATTCGCCCAACGGAACTGATTTCGATCTGATCTTTGATCTTCACACGGGTGAGCTTCGCGGCGAGATAGCTCATAAATGGCTTGGACATGATCCAGTCAGGCTTGTGGAAAAACATGTGGAAAACCTTGCGTCGTTACGGCTTCTGTTCATCGACGCCGGGACCCGTGACGAGTTCTTTCTTGATATAGCCGCTCGCATACTGTCAAAAAAGTTTCGCGAGCACGGCATCGAGCACATCCACGAGGAATTCGACGACGGACACTTCAATATCTCATACAGATACGACCGGTCTCTGGAACTAATATCGGAAAAGATCTTGGCCGCAGATTGACGCAGATCACGCAGATAAAGAAGAACCTTTTGATCTGCGTCATCTGCGCTGATCTGCGGCTAAATTTTCTTTGACTCGTTCGACCTCGCCGCCCATGCGGCCGGTCAGCATAAACCACATCATCCTGAAATCGCTGATAAAGGACCAGAACGGGTATTTGAATGTCGCCGGTCGGTTCTTTTCAATAACAAAATGTGCGAACCAGGCAAAGGCGTAACCAACTACTGGAAATAGTGGGAAAAAGTACCAACGACCGGTAGCAATAAAATAGACGAGCAGGATCAGACCAAGTGACGTACCGGCAAAATGCAGAAGGCGCGTCAAGAGCTTTGAATGCTCCTGCACATAGAAATCCCAAAATTCGCTGTATTTTGTGATCATCTGACCCGTGAGGTGAAGCCTTCGATCCTCAAATGTGAATAACTGATGATTATAGCCCGAGAAACCTTCCTAGATAGCTTTCCCGCTATATATTACGTTCTTAGCCCTGGTCGTTCCCATTCCTCCAGATCGCCGGGAACGACGCGAAACAAAGGGTCGGGAGTGGGTTCACCGTATCGTCCAACTTTGCGAGGTGTTTCGGATCCCGGGCGGCGAGTTTCGATCTGAGCCATTCGAATTCATATCGCAGCTGGCCCTTCGTTACCGTAAGCACATCCGGCGAGAAGTTTGGTCCGATCTTGCTCCTATCAAAACGGTATCCTCGCAATTCGGCCTCATCGCAAATGGCCGATAGGAACGCGTTTACAAGGTCAACCGGTCGGTGATGTTGTTTGAATCGCTCGAGCTGTGGATGATTCTTGTAGCCGCGCGTTTCTCCGAGGAGCACCTTTCGGGCAAGCAATCCCTCTCGCCAGCAGGCGACAAGACCCTTGGCATCAAGGTACCTGGGATGGAGACTCCACAACCTCATCGGGGTTCGATCTGCCGCGAACTTTCTGCGAGTGACTTGAGTTTTACGTTTCGAGTTGCGACCAACCGCCGCATATAACGTTCGAGAACGAGCTTATCAAATGCCTTACCGATAGGTCCGAATGGAGATTCCCAGATAAGCGTATCGCGCAACAAGGTTGTGTCCTGGATAGGCTCAAACTCGTGAATATGGATGAATGATCTGAACCGCCCGGCGATCATTTCGTCGACAAACCGCCGCGGCGGGTCGTATTCAATGACCTTTACCGTAAGGCGTTGTCGGACACCGAAATGTATACCTTCAAATGTGACGGTTTGTCCTAATTCCATCTTGCCATCGGTAACGCCGCCGACGGCCTTTTCATTTGTCTGAGCAGTTGTTTCTGTATGGATACGGATGTCCCGCATTAGATCGAAACAGACTTCGGCGGGGGCGTTGATCCTTGTTTCGACGATCATTTTGGCCATCCATTATTCACGCATTAGGCAGTTGCCTTAGCGTCATGACGGAGCATTGTTAGGACCATCTTGAATTTACTGATCGCCGACACGGCATGTGGGTGATCGGCGGGTAATAGAATCATTTCCCCCTGGCCAACCGGGTAAGCAATGCCGTCGATGGTGACTTCCCCCTTGCCGTCCAGGACCTGGATCAAGGCTTCATGGGGTGTGGTGTGCTCGCTTATGGTCTGGAGCTTATCGAAGGCAAATAAGGTTACGGATCCGCCGGGTGATTTCAATACTACTCGACTCACCACGGCGCCGTCCTGGTATTGGATCAAATCTGAAATACTGAACACAGACGGACGCGGGTCGTCGGTCGTTTTTTCTTTGTCCACTAGTTACCTCCTGTACATCTCGTCCAACTCAAAGGGATCACCTAACTCTTCTTTTAGATGATCCCATACTACAGATTCAACTTGCCAAAGTGGAAGTGCGCTCTCACTTTCAAGTAGACCGCAAACCGTGGGAGATGGTTGCCGCGTATTTCTAAACGTTCGCTGATTCTCCCTTCGGCTTAACGGCAAAGATCTTAACGCTCGCCGCATAATCGTTGACGTTATACCGGCTTAAAAGCTCCAGCAACTCATTGTCCAGTTTCATATCGCCGGTGCTTTTGGCTTCGGGAACGCAACACGCTGTTGAGACCGATCGCGCGGCCGGAGCACAGCATGAGATAGCAACAGGCTCGGCCTTGGCGGCCGATGGCCCGCAGCAGGAGGAGGTGTTCTCAGCCTTGGCATATGCATTTAAATCCGCACCCGAGTCAAAAACCTCGACATGAGAGAGACCGGCGTCACGAAGCCCTTGCTTGTAGTCATCGATCGATATCGCCCCGGCTATACAGCCGACATACGCCAACACATTGCTGCTGACCTCGGGCGGTAATTCTTTCTTAAGCACGATGTCACTCACCGCTAATCCACCGCCGGGTTTGAGCACCCTGGCGATCTCACGGAACACCGCGTTCTTATCCGGAGCGAGGTTGATAACGCAATTACTTATCACGATGTCGACCGACGCATCGGCTAACGGAAGCTTGTCTATCGTCGCTAGATGAAATTCCACGTTCGGGTAACCCTTGCCGTCATTTGCGTTCTTAGCATTCCTTTCGGCCAATGCGATCATCTCGGGTGTCATGTCGATCCCGATCGCTCGCCCCGTCGGTCCTACCTTTTGGGCGGCGAGGAATATGTCGAGACCGCCGCCGCTGCCGAGATCTACAACCACCTGACCTGGCTTCAGGTTTGCGGTCGCCGTCGGGTTACCGCATGACAACCCCATGTTGGCCTCCCCGGGAATCGAAGCCAACTCCTCGGGCGTATAGCCAAACGCTTCGGCGACGGCTTTTACCCCTTCCTGCTCGGACGATAGATTGCTCACGGCCACGGCACCGTATCTGCTCTTTACTGCATCTTGTATATTCTGTGACATATCCACGACCTCTAAATGATCTATAGCTATTAAGCCTTTGTATTTCATTTATGTATAAACGTAAATGATAATTAAAATGTACACGATGTCTTCATGTATGGCAAGCGATAATTATGCTAAAGCATAATTATTTTCCGGCCTTCGGAGTTTCTCGAAGAAGATTCAGATCACAGTTTGCCGGATCAGTGATACACACCAATATAAAGTCACCATCAGTCTCTATTGTTGGTTTTCAAAAATGGTGACTTTTGAGATGAGTTTGTTGTACGATCGACGCGTTCTTGACTTGGAAAGGAGATGCTATATGCGATTAAGGTCTATCACTTTCGCCTTCATACTGTTACTTCCACCACTTCTGTTATCAACTTCAAACCTGGTTACCGCAATGCACTCCGAGACGCTCGCGAATGAGGTAAAAGAGCCTCCATCGGAGCACCCACAGGTCCAGGCTGTCTGCCAGTTGAAGTTCACACTGAAAGGTTGGTCTGCCGTTTACAAGACCGTCCGCGGTTCAGGAACACTCACCTGTGACAATGGTCAAAAGGCGAAGGTGAAGCTCCAGGCAAAAGGCGGCGGGCTCACTGCCGCTAGATCCGCGGTTCGCGATGGACTCGGCAAGTTTTCCAAGGTAACGGACATCGGCGAGTTATTTGGAACCTATGTCGGGCCCCCATCAGGCGGAGCAATGATAATGAAGAAGGGCCGGCTTTGCATGAATAAGCCGTTTTGGTTTTACTCCACGCACAGGCGGCTAGTGTTCAGGTTCCTTGAAGGCTCTCAGGCGGCCACCCCGAACAGCGCACCAACTCCGGCGGTCAATGCCATTGCCAAAGCCCCCCAAAATGTGACACGCATGATAGAGGTGATTACCGGTGCGCCCCCTGCGCGTGCAGATGAAAAGCCCAACAGCGCAAGAAAGAATAGTGAACTGCCCGCTACACTCCACATAAGTGTATGAGTCGGAAGCAGGAGAACCACCAGAAGGGGCAGAACTGCGCCGACGGAAAATGTACCCGCCGAGGCCAACGCAGCTTGCACGGGTCGCGCGGCCAGCGTGTCGGATATTCCCAGCTCGTCGCGCCCATGTGCACCAAGTGCGTCGTGCTGCATTAATTGGGTAGCAACCTCCGAGGCCAGTGCCTCATCTAGTCCACGCTTGATGTAGATGGACGCTAGTTCGGCGTGTTCCTGCTCGGGGTTTGCAGCCAACTCTTTGCTCTCCCGAACCAGATCCGCGCTTTCAGTATCGGATTGTGAACTGACGGAAACATATTCGCCCGCAGCCATCGACATGGCACCGGCTACAAGACCGGCAACACCTGCAACCAGGATACCTTGCGTGCCTTCGCCTGCTGCCGCGACGCCAAGGATGAGGCTGGCCGTAGAAACAATACCGTCGTTCGCGCCAAGAACAGCGGCGCGAAGCCATCCCGTCCGGTGGGTTCTGTGTTTTTCATTGTGCCTCATAGCGTCTAACTTATTGCGATGCGTGAGCGACGAATTTACTTCCAAAGCAATTTCAAACCATCAGATGCAAATCTCTTGAATTCGGCGTCTCCGCTGATCAGGACCATATCCCGCCGGATCGCCTGTTTCAACCCTACCAATGCCCGTTTTTCTTGGCCGCTTCTTCCAAATCTCTAATCGCTTGCTTAATCTGTTGCTGGTGCTCGCGCTGCCTCGTGAAATAAGCTATTCCGGCGGTGATCTGCTCCTCTCGCGGCTCGTCGGCTTTTCCGTACACCATCGAACCCAGAAGCGAAACGAATCCTTTCCGATCGTCATCTACCTCAGAAAACCGCTTAAGTCCGTCATCGATCTCGTGCTCGACGTGCTCCTGGATCTGGGCATCCGTCTTATCAGCCCACTCGAGGTCAGCGCCCGGATAATGGCGAATGAACTCCCAAATGTGCATAGGGATGGGCACCATTAGGCGATTGTAGCCCGCCTCGAACCGAACCCCTTCGAGCTCAAGATAGACATAGTCCTCGTCAAGCGTCTCGTGATAGAGGTGGAAATTAGTACCGTAGGCGATGGTGGATTTAGTCGACATTCGGTTATCAGGTTACTTCCAGATCAGTTTCAAGCCATCTTGCTTAAATCGGTCAAATGCGGGATCGCGACTGATTAGCACCAGTTTTCGGCCGATCGCCTGCCAGATCAGCATGCGGTCAAAGGGATCGAAGTGGGTGTCTTCTGTCAAATGTTGATGCGAGGCCGCCTCCTCTGATTCGAGAGATATGAGCCGAAAATTCATCTTACGGGCTTCGTCGATGAGATCGAGCGCTGTTTTGCCTCCGACATGCAACCTTTTGGCCCTGAGCTTTATGGCGATCTCCCAAAATGTCACCGCGCTCACAAACACTTCGTTTTCGGAGTCTTGAATTGTTAGTCTGACACTTTCCGGCAGCTGCTTGGATCGGGCATAGGCCCACAGAAATGTGTGGGTGTCGAGCAGGTATCTCATCTAAGATCAAGCAATTCTTCATCCGTCATCTTAAAGTTGTCCGCGAAGACGATCTTGATCTTTCCATCCATAATGCCGATCTTTCGTTTCTTTTTCGGTTTTGAACCGTTGATCGGAACTATACGTGCAACAGGCGTCTTTTTCTTGCCGTAAACGATCTCGATCGTCTCTCCTTGCTTGACCATTTCTAGCACTTCCGAAAACTGTGCTTTGAACTCTCCGACCGGTAGGCTTTTCATGTACACAATTGTAATGCGTTCTTGTCAAGTTGACAAGAACAATGAGTGGTCGGTCAAAAATTCAAACCCTCGTGATCACTTCGAATCAACTGTTACGAGCGGTGTCTGAATCGTGCCATCCCAATGTTTCCGTCCAGGTAGAGGCATCTTCGGCGGTGCTTCGGCCAGCGTGGCACGAAGAAAGACAACTCCCTTTTCATTTTCCTGAATAGTCCATGCCCCGCTATCGGTTGAGACCATGGCTGGAGAGTTTTGAGAAATACCCCAATTTCTATTTTCAAGGCTGAGAGTTATCGTGCTGTGCCATGGTAAGATGACGGTATCCAATTCCCAGGTCGGTCCGCTTCGTCCAGACGCCCCACCATGTACAACGGGCGATCCTTTTGCGTCAACAAGTTCGACTTTCAAATGGTCTCTATCACAGTTGACTTCCATCGCTTCGGCTGAATTCCTAACATTTCGGAGTTCTAAATAGGGCACTAACCAACGCGTTCCGTATAGTTCACCTTCCTCTCTAAGAATGAGCCGCGATTGGAGTCCGTTAACGGGTGGGGACCAACTGTCTTCGATGGAAGGCGAAGAGTCGACTATGACAGGCACAGAATCACCGCTAGCAGGCGAAAAGTTGTAGCACGCAATTGAAAAACTGAGAACTGAAACGTAAAGGACGGATGTAAAACTCGTGATCATACTAAAAGTCTCCAGCGCACTATCAATCAGCAAATGCAACGCTCAGCTTCTTGAGTGGTGTGGATTTCGGGGTGTCGATCTCGTCGACACCTTCGCGGTTGACGTAATTGTAGAGAATGTCGCGCTGTTGGGGACGGAATCCGGCTTCGCGGATCTGGTGGCGGAGCTCGGGTTCGTCGGCGCAGGCGCTGGCACCGGCGGCGGAGACAACATTTTCTTCGATCATTGTGGAGCCCATGTCGTCGGCTCCGAAGCGAAGGCCTGTCTGCCCGAGCTTTAACCCTTGGGTCAGCCATGAGGCCTGGACGTGTTGAATGTTATCGAGAAACAGGCGAGAGACGGCGAGCATCTGCAGATAATCGATGCCGGTCGGCTCTTCGGTGATCTTTCTTCCAAGCGCGGTATTCTCACGCTGGAACGTCCATGGGATAAATGCAGTAAATCCACCGGTCTCGTCCTGCAGATCGCGTACTCGCTGCAGATGGCGAACGCGGTGCTCGATCCTATCGCCGATGCCAAACATCATCGTCGCCGTCGAGCGAAGCCCGACCGTGTGAACAGCCCGCGTGACGTCGAGCCATTCCTGGGTAGTGCACTTTGTCGATACCCGCTTGCGGACCTCGTCGTCGAGGATCTCAGCACCGCCGCCGGGAAGTGAATTGAGACCGGCGTCTTTGAGCCGCTGCATGATCGTGACGTAATCCAGTCCTGAGATCAGATGGATGTTGTGGATCTCGGGCGGGGAAAAACAGTGTAGCTGAAACCCCGGATACTTTACATGCAGCGTTCTAAGCAAGTCCTCATACCATTCGATATTAAAATCGGGGTGCAGACCGCCCTGCATCAACACACCGGTGCCGCCAAGCTCTATCGTCTCGTCGATCCGCTTGCAGATCTCGTCCATCGAATGCACATATGTGTCCGGTTTTCCGGGCCGGCGATAGAACGCGCAGAATGTGCAGACGACGTTGCAAACATTGGTGTAGTTTATGTTCCGGTCAATGATGTAGGTGACCACATCGGTCGGATTGTGCCGCATCCGTATCTCGTGCGCTGCAACACCGATCCGGACGAAATCCCTTGATTCGAGCAGAGCGGTGCAATCAGCCGCCGAGATCCGCTCACCCGCTAAAGTCTTGTCTAAGATCGGTTGAATATCATTCATACCAAAGGTGCGATTTTACCATTTATCCGATGGTGAACCACAGTTTCCGCAGAAGACAAGAATTTTGTTTACAACCGAAAGCTAACGGATGTATATTGTTGGGCACACCACGATTTTGACTACTAACCTTTCAAGGAGGCTGTATGAATAATCTCGCTTACACATCCCAGGACCCGGCTTATGTCGGGGAAAAGGTCGAGGAAAAGATCCGCGAAGAGATCGGCTCCGGCTCACCTCTGCCGTACACCGTCGAACAGGGCGATGCGTCGACGGCAACTGTGGGTTCTTTCCTAAAAGACGTCGGCAAAGGGCTGATCGGCGGCAGTGCCGAATCGCTATTTCACCTGAATTTCGGATTTCCCGGTCAGCGGCCGGCAACACTCCAGGTATCGGTCAACCGCCAGGGTGTCGGATCGCACGCCGGGTTATTGATGTATAGTGCCAAGATCGCAAAGCCAGTCACGGGAGAAGTATCGCTCGAGGACCCTAAATTTTTCGGCAAATCAAAGTTTTCGGGTGACGCCAATGCAGCCGCCAAGTTGAATGCAAACGGCGATCTGATCAAGCTTGCAAATATACTCGCTCGCGTCGAGGGTCAATCCGGCGGTTTGAATCTTAAGATCAAGCGCTGCTGCAAACTCGTTCCGGGCGAAGACGGTGCGACATTGATCGTTGCGACATTGCCGCGGCCGACAAAGATGGGAATGAGCGCCGCCGTCGACGCAAAGGAATTCTTTTCGCTGGCTCAAATGGTCGAAAATGCTCTTTAATGGCGAAAGCTCAGGCTCCTGTTCGATTTGAAACGGTCCTCACCAGATCATCGGCTGAATCCGGCTGGCATTATTTGCCGATAGACGTATCGGTGGCCGACACTCTCGGATTCACTGAAAAATCGCGCCGTGTCGTCTGCACGCTCAACGGAGCCCATGCGTTCCAATGCGCGTTGATCCCGATAAGCGGCGCGTTTTGCATCATCGTCAACAAGAAGATCCGCGATCATCTGGTAATCGCCGACGGCCATATTGTGCAGGTCGAACTTGCGAGAGACGAAAGCAGGTACGGACTGCCAATGCCCGAGGAAATGCGCGAGGTCCTAAACCAGGACCTCGAGGGCGACCGGCTGTTTCACGCTCTAACGAAGGGTAAGCAGCGGACCATGCTCTACTATGTTGGCAAATGGAAAGATGTAGATCGGCGGATTCATTGCGCGTTGGTCTTTATCGAGCACCTCAAGAAAAATGAAGGAAAGGTCGTTTGGAAACAGTTGGGTGAGGAGCTTAAGGGACGCATGCAGTAGCAGCGGCCGTACTGCATCCTCCGCGGACTAAGACGGCCGGCTTAACGGTGCATTGAGTTTAGATATTGATTGTTAAGCAGGCGTGTCTCTGACCGCCGGGCGTGGAATAATAGATACGCCGGGACTATATTCATGCCCCGCGGTCAAAGACCGCTCGCTTAACAGTGGTTTTATTATTATTAATTGTTAAGTCGGCGTGTCTCTGGCCGCCGCGGGTGGATTAATAAATACGCCGAGACCGTATTATATATTTCAACTCCGTAAGCCGGAAAACCATAGACTTGCCCCCTGGACCCGACAAGCGTCGTTCTTCTTAGCGAGGTAGACCTCTTGGACCCTCAATTATCTTTTGGACGGCTGTTCCACATCTTTCGTCCCGCGGCCCCCGCCGACGAGATGTTGACCGATCCGTCTGAGATCGCACGCGAGTACCGCTATTGGCAGCTTCGCGTATTGCTCGCCACCATCGTCGGGTACGCCGTATTCTATTTTGTCCGCAAGAACATAAGCATTGCCATGCCGTTCATGGAAGCCGACGGCATCAATAAGACCCAGCTCGGGCTTTTTCTCACATTGCACGGCCTGCTCTATGGCGTCTCAAAATTTGCCAATGGTTTTCTCGCCGACCGCTCGAGCTCAAGGGCGTTCTTAACCGTTGGTCTCGTCGCGTCGGCGCTCATGAACATCCTGTTTGGGTTTACCACCGGCGTCATTTCCCTGGGCATTATCTGGATGATAAACGGATGGTTTCAGGGAATGGGTTTTCCACCCTGCGCCCGTCTGATGACAAATTGGTTCCCGCCAAAAGAACTTGCTACAAAGTTCTCTCTTTGGAACGCGTCGCACTCGATCGGCGGCGGCTTGATCCTGATCATCTGCAGCTATCTGATCTATTTTGGGTTTGGCTGGCGAGCGTGTTTTTATGTGCCCGCGGTCATAGCGATGTTATGTGCCGTCTTCGTTTGGTTCAATACCCCTGACACACCTCCATCAGTTGGCCTGCCGGAGGTCGAGGGAACGCACATGGACGGCTCGCAAAACCATTCGCAGGCGGAGTTTCAGGCATTTGTCATAAACCAGGTTTTCAAGAACAAATTCATTTGGCTGGTGTCGGCGGCAAATTTCTTTGTGTACACCATTCGCTTCGCCGTACTCGACTGGGGACCGACAATGCTCGTGCAGGCAAAGCATATCGAGATCCAAAACGCAGCGTGGATGGTCGTCGCCTTTGAAGTGTTTGGCCTTACCGGAGCTATTATCGGCGGACGTCTTACGGACCGTTATCTAAAGGGACGAGCGGCTCGGATGTGTTTGATCTACATGGTATTGGCCTGTGTCGCGATCGTCGTCTTCTGGAAAGTTCCGGTGGAATCGAAATTGCTGACGACGGGACTATTGGGTTTGATCGGTTTTTTTGTATACGGGCCGCAATGCCTTTTGGCCGTTACAGCCGCCAATCTCGCAACCAAACGTGCAGCGGGCACGGCTGTCGGGCTGACAAGCATTTTCGGCTATGCCAGTACCGTGGTCTCCGGCTGGGGTCTCGGAACGCTTGTGCAATATTATGGATGGGATTCCGCATTCGTCGTGCTTATAATCTCGGGCATTGCCGGATCACTCTTATTCCTCGCGGCGTGGCCCGCAAAGGCCAATGCATACGAGGACCAGCCGGAAACATCAATAGCCATTGCCTGGTCAGACGAAAATTAGCGGTTTATTGGCGTCGATAAGACCGTGCCGGGTGGCCAGCTCAAAATAGAGATCCATTCCTTCCCGCATCGACTCATCGACGGAATAAGAAATATTTTCAGTCAGATACCGTTTCATATCGTCGAGGCTGAGGCCGATCTCAGACGCATAGTTGGCGGCGATCTCGTCCGCATGTGAAAGACCCTCATCGCGAGCCGAGGCAAAATCTATCGGACACGCCTCTTTCTTTGTCATCCACATCGCAAAGACAAAGCCGAGGCCGGTGTAATTGTGCCAGAGTTCGCCGAGGTCAAATTTTCGAAGATGATCTTGGGTATTTGATCTTGGATTTTTGATCTTGGATCTTTGATCGTCGAATTCCACACCCGTCCGTTCAGCATTCCCTAATCCGCATTCCGCAATCGAGAGCGCCGGGTCCCCGATAATGAGAGCGGCGTCGGATGAGGCGAGCATCGCATCAATGTTAGGTTCGGCATCTCGCCACTCCGGCTCAAACCCAAGAAACTCGCGAAAGATGATCTTGGTGAGAGCGACCGAGGTTTTGGATGAGATATCAAGCGATACCGATCTAACGTCGGCAAGATCTTCGCCCTTTGTGACAAGACAAACGCTGCGGACTTTTTTCGTGGCTCCGACACAGACGTTCGGGATAAGCCGAACATCATCGATCATCTGATAAGCGATAACGGGGACGAGTGCGGCGTCGACCCGGTCCCGCGCGAGGAGTTCGGCAGAGCGAGCCGGGGCGTTATCGAGTATGATCTCGACCTTTCCATGGTTCCGGCCATAGAGAAATGACCATATAAGCGGTGCCGTGTTTGAATAGCTCGAGGCCGATATGCGTGGTGTCTGCATGAAAGTTCAAATTCTACTAGGGGCGGGCGAGATGGGCAAAAACGCGCCCTGCCCATCTGTGTGTTGTTTCACGATTCTTTTTCAACTATTCTCTACGATTATGAGAAGCCATCTGTTGTTACTTGTGGTGTTGCTGACCAGCATAATAGCTGCCCGGGGCCAGGCGATCATCGTCGTCAATGACCCGACAGTCAAGGCCCCCGAAACCAAGATGACCAGCGCCGAAGAGGCTATATTCAAAGAACAAGCCGTTCCCGCGGTTCGCAAAGCGATCTCATCAGATACGTGTCAGGAGTCCGTCGATGTCGCCGGTGTCGCTCATGGCTCATTTACCAGAGCCGGGGCCAAACAATCACTTGTTTTTTACCAGTACTGCCAGACCGGAAACGCGTTTGGGCAGGTGGGTCTCGTTTTGATCGAGAACAATAAATTGATCGGCAATTACATTTCCGATTCGGGTTGGTCAACCGATATAGAACCCGTTCCCGATATAGATCAAAACGGGCTCGACGAATTCGTTCTCGGGTTCTCAGGTGGAATGCATCAGGGACAAGGCGGCATCGGCGTGGATATTATGGAGTTCAGCAACGGCATACCGAAAGGGATAGGTTGGTACAAGGCCGAAGAGTACGCCGAAACACAAGCAACGACGGTCTGGAAGTTGACGGCGAAACCGGGAATGACGCCCGTTTTTTACCAGCAGAAGTATGACTCGACCGAAAACGACAAATGGCGAAGAGTTGGTGTAAACACGATCCTCAAACTCGGAAAACCAATTAGCACATTCACGGCGGTCAAATGACTATGATCTACGATATAACAGTTCCGATCTCGGCCGATACGCCGATCTACAAAGGCGATCCGGGTGTCGAAGTATCTTCTTTCAAATCGATCGAGGCGGGCGGCTCGGCTAACGTGTCGAAGATCTCGATGGGCGTTCACACGGCGACACATGTCGACGCGCCAAATCATTTTATTGACGGCGCCCGGCGGGTGCATCAACTCGATCCGGAAAAGCTGGTCGGGCCGTGCCGTGTGATCGGTATCGATGAAGCAATCGTCGCGATCGAGCCCGAGCATGTCGGTGATATTTCGGGAGTCACGCGTGTCCTGTTCAAAACGCGGAACTCCGCCTTTTGGTCTGAGCCGGAGCTCGGCTTTCGCACCGACTTTACCTACATAACCCCGCCAACAGCGAAATATTTGGTTGAGAGCGGCGTCGTTCTCGTTGGCATCGACTACCTTTCGATCGAAAAGAGCGGTTCGCCCGGCCACCCGGTACATGTCACTCTATTGCAAAATGAAGTAGTCATTCTTGAAGGTATCGATCTTCGCGAGGTACGACCCGGCACATACGGAATGATCTGCATGCCGCTCAAGTATATCGGCGCTACCGGCGACGGATCGCCGGCAAGAACGATGTTGTGGGAGCAAGAAGCTGAAGATGAAGGTTGACGAGACCAGCTATCGCGAGCGGGTCTACGAGATCGTGCGGCAGATTCCACCGGGGCGGGTAATGACCTACGGACAACTCGCAATATTGCTCGGCGAGGGGTACACGGCGCGTACCATCGGCTATGTAATGCACGGCGCCGATACGGAACGCGTTCCGTGGCAGCGCGTCATCAACTCGCAAGGCGGATGTTCGACCGGGAAAATGACGATTCCCGTAAATCTGCAGCAGGAATTGCTCGCGGCCGAGGGTATCGAATTCAACGGCCGCGGAAAATGCGATCTCTCGAAGTATCATTGGCACCCCGACGGCTTTGAACCCGAAGCGGATGATCAGATCAGTTTGTTTGAATAGTTCGGAGTCCCGCCTTTAGGCGGCCTCTTCTCCTTGTTTGGAGTCCCGCCTTTAGGCGGCCTTTACGTAACACCAGCTGGTTGATAGGCAACACGCTTCACGCCTAAAGGCGTAACTCTTACATCATCTTCCCCACTTCAACTTGTCTCTCAGCACGTCAAAGTAGTTGCGATTCGCGGGTTTGACCAGATTGAATGTGGTTTTGCTCTTGCGGATGAGGACCCGGTCGTTAGCAGTTATCGAATAACCCAACTGACCGTCAAACGTTAGAACCACTCCCTCGTTCTCATTCTTTAATATCAGCTCGATCTCGGCCGCATCGGGGATAACGATCGGCCTGTTGGTTAACGTAAATGGGCAGATAGGAGTTATTACGACGGCATTCATTGTCGGAAAAACAATCGGTCCGCCGGCCGAGAGATTGTATGCCGTCGATCCGGTCGGTGTTGAAACTATCAGGCCGTCCGCGCGAAACGAATTCACAAACAGACCGTTAAGCAGGACGTCGATGGTGATGATGCGTGCGAGGGCGGCCTTGTTTATGACGACGTCGTTCAGGACGCGGCCCGACTCAGTTCTTTTTCCATCGTGGATAAGCTCAACCTCGAGCATAACGCGGCGATCGATAGTAAATTCGCCCGCGATGATCGATTCGAGTGCCGGAAACATTTCCTCGATACGAAAATCCGTAAGATAACCGAGTCCGCCGTAGTTGATACCGACGACAAGCATCTCTGCCTCACCGATGAGACGGGCGGTGGCTATCATGGTCCCGTCGCCGCCGAGGACGATCACAAGATCGGCCGGTGACAATGCCGCACCCTCACTCTCGATCGCCCCGGCCGAGAGCGGTTCGCCGATCTGCTCGACACCACGCGCTTTAAGCCATGCAAAAAGCTCGGTCGCAGTCGCTCGAGCTTCCCTGTTGTTGGGCTTGACGACGATGCCGACCGAATTGATCCTTTTATTGGTCATCGGGAATATTCGACTTAATAATTGATCAAATGGCGCGAAACTGCAAACGGTTCCCCGATCGAGGATGCGCTCAAAACCCTACTCGGTCGTGTTGTTATCGGAGACGCCGCTTTGCTTAACCGGGCGAATATCTATTACAGAGCGGTCAGCGTCTGTCATAGGTAAATAGTACCTTTTGCATCAAAGGGTTCCCGTGGGAATGGGCCGACGATCAGGTTGCCTCTACATTGGATTTGGCCAGTGTTTTTGTTAAACTCAACGTTTGTCTCGTGAGCATTAATATTCCTTACTTTGGATTTACAGGTATCTATCGATGTTAAAGTTTTTCAAACGAATGGAGAGGACACGAAATTTTGTTCTTCTCGTTTTCTCGATCCTGATGGTCGGAAGTCTTGTGTTCTTCTACACGCCAGCACGCAACACTTACACAACCAATCTTTCACAAAGCGATGAAGCTGTCGCTTCGGTCGCCGGGAACAAGATAACCATCGCCGAGGTGATCCGCCAAAAGGAGAATTACAGCCGTTTCAGCCGCGGACAGGCATTTCCGGCAAAGATGATCCTGGAAGGGATGATCGGTAGCCGTATAACGCGTGTCGAGGCGGACCGCCTTGGCCTGACGGCGAGCGACACCGAGGTTGCGGCCGAGATAAGAAAACAGTTCAAGGCCGACGATTCAAAACCATTCGAGCAGTCAAAGTACGAGCAGAACGTTACTGAACAATTCGGCAGCATTAGCGGTTATGAACAGAGCGTTCGTGATGATATTAGCTCAAAGAAACTCCAGGCGCTTTTGACAGCCGGCGTCACGGTATCTGAACAAGAGGTCCTCGACGATTACCAAAAGAAGAACACAAAATTTGATCTTTCCTACGTCGCGGTAAACACGTCAGATCTTGCGAAAAACATCAATCCGACAGAACAGGAGCTGAGGGACTACTTCGACAAAAACAAGGCCAGCTACTATATCAGCGTCCCGCAAAAGAAGATCAAGTACGTGTTTGTAAATACGGCGAAGATCGGTGATAAGCTGCAGATATCTGACGCCGACCTTCGAGCCGAATACGACAAGTTGCCGCCGGACAAGAAAAGCGCCGGTGTCATGGGCCAGGAGATCGTTCTTCGCGTGCCTAAACCGGAACTTGACTCTCAGGTACAGGCAAAGGCCAACGAGCTCGTTCAGCAGCTTCACAAGGACGGCCCGCAGGTTTCCGAGGACGCGTTTGCACAGCTGGCGAAAGGCCATTCCGAAAATCCGGCGACGGCTCCGGGCGGAGGTAAGCTTAGCGGACCGGTCCGCGAAAATGCGAACAAGCCGGACGACCCTTACCAACAGCTGCTAAAGATGAAGCCGGGCGAAGTTACCGAACCGATCAACTATCAGAGCCGCTATTTCATTCTTAGACGCGGTGACGACGTTCCCAAAACATTCGAGGCGGCGAAAAAGGAACTCGACGTGAGCTTGCGCAATCGACGTGCTTATACGGTCGCGGCCGAATTGGCACAAAAGGTAGCTGATTCACTAAAAGAAACAAAGGACCCGCAGAAAACAGCTCAACAATTTGCCTCACAGGCAAACATGAGCGTTGCCGAAATGGTCAAAGAGACCGGATATATAAAGCCCGGTGACAATGTTCCCGATATCGGCGTTTCGCCGCAATTCGAAGAGGGCATTGCTCCGCTCGAAGCGGTAAATGACGTCGGTGACAAAACGCCGATCCAGAATGGATTTGCCGTCCCGATGCTTGCCGATCGAAAAGAGCCGCGTGATGCGGATTTTGATGAGGTTAAGGCGCAGATAGTCGATGTCGTAAAGCTCGAAAAGGCGCGTGCCCAGGTTGAGGATATTGCAAAGCAGATCGCTGCCGGGGCGGCAAACGCCGCGACCTTGGACGCGGCGGCTAAAGCCAAAGGCTTGACTGTGAAGGACCAAAAGAGCTTCGTTCT
>OCZT010000788.1_pt1 | contig 32240 bp, 40 predicted proteins | sample 1539031 | NCBI WGS metagenome assembly OCZT01 (sample SAMEA3539308, study PRJEB22396) | soil metagenome | biome: tundra; feature: field; material: soil | place: USA | collected 2010-05 | depth 0.15 m | reverse complement strand
CCATCAAGGCCGACGCGCCCGCCGTGCCGCCCGCCACGCCCGCCACACCCCAGCCGCCGTCGCGCCCACCGCCGGCGTGATCGGGACCTCGTTCCTGCCGTCGCTCTACCTCCTCGCCGAGCAGAACGCGCGCCCGGAGCTCGACCGCCCCGATCACGCTTCGCTCGCGTCGCTGCTCGCGATGGGCGTGCACGCGGCGGCCCAGCTGGTGGCCGCGACGCCGGACGCCGTGAACGCCGGCCTGCGCGAGGCGCTGATCCCCGCGGCGCGGATTCTCGACCCGAACACCTACGTTCCGATCGCGAACTACCCGCCGAACGTCGGCGCGGTGATGGCCGCGATCGAAGGGACCTGCCCGATCATGCGGCGCTTCGCGGCCTCGCAGTACTTCATCGACGCGCCGCGGCAGGACACGTCCTGGGGCGCGACGCTGCCGGACTTCCCGGCGAGCCTCGCTCCGGACGGCGCGGTGATCTACATCCCCTACAACGTGGCGAGCACGGCGAACGTGACGCTCGAGAGCGTCGCGGCGGCCGAGGCGCCGAAGCCGTAGGACCCCAACTCGCCGGGCCAGGCTCGGACGGCGACCATGCGGCGGCCACCCTTCACGGGGTGGCCGCTGCGTTTACGAGGACCTTGCGCGGGGGCCGGAACCCATTCCAGATCAGGATGTAAGGCGGGCCCTCGCCCTCCCCCTCCTCCTCTCTCTCCCATGTTCAACACCGACACCGACACCACCGGCGACGACCAGGTCACCGAGGCCGAGCTCACCGGCGGCCTGTCGATCGACGGCGACGACGACGATTTCGACGACTTCATGGACGACAATGACGACCCGGAATTCGAAGGCCCGCAGGACGAAGACGACCGCGATGACGACGCCCAGCGCCTCGCCGACATCCAGTTTGACCAGTCGAGCCGCTCGCTCGCGGACGCGTCGCGCACCTTTTAGCTCGCTCCGCAGGACCCTCAACGACTTCACACGCACCGCCACCGCGTGTGAAGTCGTTGGATATTTCCCTCCAGAGTGCGGACGACCGGCCCCGGAAATAGCGAAAGTGCATTTATCGTGAGGCGCGCCAACGAGTTGCGCGCCCCGGTGTAACCGACAGCCCCAGACCCCTGATCAAGCCGGATTGATCGGGTATTCTGCGCGGGTAGCGCGGGCGATCCGCGCGTCCTCGATCCGAGAGCCCGGCCGTGACACAGCAGTCCCAATTCAGTCCATCGATCCGTGCTGGCCCCGACCCAGGCGGGGGTGGGGCGGGTGCGGAGCACGAGGCGCGCGAGCGCTCCAGGGAGACGGCTTATAGGCCCGACGGGTCGGTGGCGGCCACGCGCGAGTGGGAGCGCTGGCGGGTCTGGCGCCGACCCGCGGCCGCGTTGCCGGTCGGTAGGCCGGGGCTCGCGGGCTTCTCGTTCGTCGATGCGCTCAAGGAATTTCTGTTGCTCTGGCTAGGCGCGCACTGCCTCCTCGCCGTCGCAATCGCGGGCGGAGCGCTGGCGAAGTGGAGCGGCCACAGCCCCGTCGTCGGCTACGTCGTGACGTGCTTTTTGCTCTACTGGTTCGGCGTCCGGCCCCGGATGTGATCGCCCTCGCGCTCAACGCCATCGGTCGCGCCCGCCAGGCCCACGACGAGCTCATCGATGCGCTCGAGGACGCCCAGGACGTCTTCCACCCCCGTCCCCTGCCCGACCGATGCGAATGGGGGGCGGCCGTCGTCGGTCGCTACGTCAACGCGGACGACCGGTGGATCGCCGATATCATCTGCGGTTCCGAGGGCCCGCGCGGCATTGTCTGGCCGGCGCTCCCGTCGCTGCCCGAGGGCGCCACGCTGCTCGAGCTCGTGACCGCCGGCGGCGAGCGCGTGCTGCTCACGCCGGGCGTCTGCCGGGCGCTGGCGGCCGGCCGCGCGCGGCTCCTGGGCATCACGCCGATCATTTGGAGCGAAGAGCTGGGCGAGCTCGGCGACGACGAGCCTCTGCCAAACGTCGGGATTACGATCGTACCACAGTCGGCGTGGGGCGATTGGACGCTGCCACTCCCGCAGATCTACGCGTCGCTGTCTGCTGCGTCCGTGTCCGCGCCGTACGTGCTCCTAGCCGCCGGGCGGCCACCGGGACTACCTTGGTAGGACGGGGTCGGAACTATGGCGTTGACGCACAGCGACGTTAGCAAATCTTCCTGTTCACGCAGACGCCAGTTCCGATCTGGTGGAGTTCATCCCCGATTTCCCGCAGCGTCCGTTCCGTCGCCGCAGCAGTTTGAGAGGCATGAAGTTCTGCGGGTCGCAGCAGAGACGCCGCAGCGTTCGCCCACAGACCGAGCGCGATAGCGAACAGCAGAGCCTTCGTCGTCTTGTCATTCATGACACGCTCTCGGTTCCGGTTTTACAGCCAACCGCTGACATGATCTTCGTAGGTGAGGCGCTTCGCGTTTGCGCCACGAATCGCCAGCATCGTGCGCGCCCCATCATCGAGCTTCCGCGTGTTCCAGCGAAACTCAAACTCGTTCAGATATTTGTGCAGATGTTCCTTGCTCACGCTATGGAACGTGCCCTTCATCCCGCGCTTTGGTAGTGGGTCAGTTTGAGTTTGTGTGTGAGGTCGGCAAGCCGTAGTATCGTGCCATGCGAGACTTTGAGGATGAGAGCGACGACGACTCCGACGATCACGAAGAAGAGATCGAGGACGCGCGACAAGCAGGGTTCGAGAAAGGCAAGGGCAAGGGAGAAACGAAAGGCTTTTATCTCGGGTGCTTGTTCGGCGTGGTACTCACGTTCGTCGTCATCTACATGGGGTGGTGTTCCCCATACCCCTTCGGCCATTAGCTTCGTCCTATGCATACGCGCCCAAGAAAGACGCCCGCTGACGTGAATAGGAATGCCGTCCGCGTGGCCCGGCTCGCCACTGGCGAGGAAGTGAATCCTCCGAAGCCCAAGAAGAAGAACCCTGCCGCCGTCGCGCTCGGAAAGCTCGGCGCGTCGAAGGGTGGCAACGCCCGCGCCGCCGTCCTGACGCCGAAGGAACGGAGCGCCATCGCCCGGAAAGCCGCCGAAAAACGCTGGAGCCACCCGGAGGAATAACAGTATGACGGTGCCGCGCTGGTTCTACGGCTGTGTCGCGTTCGCCTTGATCGCGCTTGGTCTGTGGGCGCTCCGCGAAGCCACACGCCCGTCGTGGGTGGTGCTGGACGCCTCGCACGATCCGGAGACGGGAGCCACCACGGCCCTGTACGTCCTCGACCAACGGAGCGGGACGTGGTGCGTGGTTGTCGGGGACAACGCGCAGTCTGCCTGTCATAAGCTCGCGCCGGCTCCCTGACCGGAGCAACCCGCGAGCCGATCATGGGCAACCCGGACGAACCCAAGATTTCGACCAGCTACGCCGAGCGCGCTAACCTATCGATCCGCATGAACCAGCGTCGTTTTACTCGCCTGACCGACGGGTTCAGCAAGAAGGTCGAGAACCACACCCACTCATTTCGCTGTGGTTCCTGTACTACAACTTCTGCCGCGCGCATCAGACATTGACGCGCGACAAGAAGGGCATCCACACAACGCCCGCGATGGCCGCAGGACTTACGGCTCACGTTTGGTCCCTCTCCGACGTTTTGCGACTGCTTCCGCGAGCAACGGCATCAGCTGCTTGAAATCGCCCGGAATGTCGTCCGCGATTTTCTTGAATGCCGTTAGTTCGTCTCGCTTGAGTTTTCGATAGGAGCGGTGGAGGGAGCGGATGAGGCGTGAGGGGATTTTTACATATTTTTGCGTGATGTGCTCGCGGCCAAATAGATTGCTTTTCGGCCCGACGTATAGATCGTCTTCGGCTTCCACCTTGGCGAGATACGCTAGCAGAAGCGCACGCCAATGTCCTGTCTGCTGCCGAGCGTACCCGTGGCGATGCATCGTCTCTTTCGCCAACCACGCGCCAGAGCCAATCGCCGCGTACCCATCCATCGTATGGTCGGATACCTGGAGGTTGTGAACGCAATAGAGATGCGGAAACCCGTCTGGGTCGTACCCTGCAAAAAGAAGCTGGAGGGATTCGGCGTCACCGGGTTCAAAGTTCTGCACTTGATCTAACAGGCGTTGCCGCTCGGGTTCGCTCACCGGGCAATCGTCGCGGAGAAGCGAGGCTCTGGTGTGCTCTAGCGGAACGAGGAAACGCGTCTCTGCGACCGTTCCAAACACGCGGGCAATGCAGGCCGCCGCCGTGTGGGCAACGCCCTCAACAGTAATCTCCTCTGGCCTACGCTGGCCCGCGAGTGCCCCAAGCGTCGTAACGACCTCTGACGCCGTCGAAAGACTGCCCGCCCAGAGAATGGAAATCGGACAATTGTTGAAATGCATAATCTTCGAGCGGCGCGGCTCGACGAGTAGGTTCCCCCACGTGATCGCTCGATCTGCCGCGCCAATGATGGCCCCTTCGCGGGAGATCACCGCAATACCTACCGTCATGTCCGTCGTCCGATTGAGGAGGGGACGAACATACTGCTTGCCCGGCCACGCAAGTAGAGGACGTGGCCTACGGCACTGGTACCGAGTGGGATTATTCAAACTGACCCACTACCGACGGAATACGCCACCTGGGCGCGCGAAGGTGCGCAGTGCCTGCTGGCCGACGACCCGGCGTTCATCCCGCCGGTGCAGGAGCCGGTCGCCGCGAAGCCGGCGCGGCCTCGGGAGCTGACCGAGGAAGAGGCGGCCATCCTGGACGAGCTCAAGGACCACACAGTGCTCGCGCCGAACGCGCAGCTATCGACGGCCTGGGACCGCACCCGGACCATGGGCCCCGACGGCCTGCCGGGCGAATCGGACGAGCTCCCGTTCTGACCGCTTGGGCCGGGCCCTCCGGTCCGGCCATGATCGTGTAACCGCTGTCCCCTCCTCCCCTCCTCTCAAATGTCAGACTACCGGAAGTCCCTCTCGGCGCCCGCACGCAGGCTCCCGCGCAACGTCGGCGCGCACCCCGTCCACCTGGACGCGCTCTCGGGTCAGAGCAGCATGCTCCGCGTCGCCCACGCGGTGTCCGCATACGCGGTCGCGGCGGTGGATGCCACCCTCGGCACCGCCATCCGCTACGCCGCACCGCGGGCCGCGAACACGGTCCTGCGCTTCTTGCGCGCCGCCTGGGTGCACATCCACCCGCAGGCCGCCCCGGTGGTGCAGCGCGCGCTGTACGACGCGGCCACGCGCCCCGTGAACCCGGCGGACCACTACGCTGACGATGCCGCGGTCGAGCTTCAGCGCGAGCGCGAGATTGCACACATCGCGCACGCTGACCGCTGGGACTTCGCGGAGCGGCTGCTCGTCGCCGCCAGCCGGGGTGATTCCGAAGTGCTGATCGAGAGCATGCGCCAGACGAAAGACGACAACCTCGCGACCCTCTCCGAAGGGCAGGTCACGCGGGTTCTGCGCCACATCCAGCGCGACCGACTGGCGGAGTTCGGGTTGGTGGTGGCGCGCTGGGAGCGTGCGTGCGCGACATCCGCCGCGCGCGGGGCCCGCGCCATCACGGCTGGTCTCCGGGAGCCGGCGGTCGCGGTGGACACGGTTCCGATGCGTCGCGCCAGCTCCACAGATCGAGGCGGAGTTCGGCGGTAGCGACCTCGACGGCGAGGCGCTCGATCGGGTCCTCGGCCATGGCTTTTCGCAGCTCCAGGTGTGTGATGACGCGGCCAGCAAGATCGGTCGCGTCATCGTCGTCTGCGCCTGCAAGGATGGCTCGCGCGAGCTCTGCTTCAATCGCGAGTGTCTGCCAGAACCGGACCCCGAGCCGCCGGTTCCGGGGCGTCGTCGCGGGATCCCGAAGCGAGCGCACAGAAAGGGCGGCCTCGGACAGCCGTGCGGCGGCCTCGGCGCGGCACTTCTGGCGGCGGACGACCTCAAGCAGCGTGAGTGGCGACATGCCGCACTTTACCCGTCCGGCCCGGCCCCGGCGCCACGGTGTGTCATGCCTCTCCCTGCCGCGCTCACCCGCCCGCTCGGACCCCTTGGGCGCATGCTCGGCCTCGCGTTCCTGATGATCGTGAGTACCGTTGTCGACCGCTACGCCACCGCCGCGTCCGCCGCCGACCCCTTCGCTGGCGTGCCCACGACTACCATGGGCGTCACGTCTTGCACGGGCGACGTCGTTACTTCATCCGTCCGACTGGGCGGCACGCTGGAGGCCCGCGAGATGCGGGTCGTGCACGAGGCCCGGCACACGTTGTAGGCCGCGAGGACGGGGTGCGACGCATTCAACGACACATCCGCGGGGGCAGTCATGCTCCGCGAGGCCGACGCGGGCTGCGCCACCGCCGATTTCCTGACGCGCACATACCACCACCGCTTCGACGAGTTCGACTTTATCGCCCCGACCCTGGCGTTCGAGTACGACATGGCCGCGACGTTCCCTCCCGAGATCATCACGGCTGCGGCGGACCAGGCCTGCGCTCCGTTCAGGGCGAAAACTGCGAAACATTGACGGCGGCCCGGAGCCCAGACAACGGTAAAGTCGCAATCGCGCCGACCCTTTCTCCTCTTTCGCTATGCCCAACCGCGAAGTCTCCCCCGAAGTCGCCGCCGCCATCAGCGCGCATACCCGCGAGGTCGGACGCGCGACGTACGAAGCGATCCAGAACACGCTCGCCACGGACCGCTCCCCTTCCGCGTGTCTCGAAGAAGACGGCGCCTTGGCGGCGGTCAACGCGGCGCGGAGTGCGCTGAAGGCCGCCATCCTGAACGATATCGCCGCGGCCGTCGCGGATGAGCGCGCCGGGTGCCGCCTCGCGGTGGCCCGCGCACGGCTCGAGGGCGTGGGGCCCTGGACGCAGACCGACGACGCGGTGTCGGCGATCGACGCGGGGGTGGCGCGATGAAGCGCCCCGCGAAACGGCTGAAGGCGGCGCTGGTGGCGGCGCACGATGCCCGGTGGGTTCTGCCGCTCCTGGACTACACCCCGGAAAAGGCGGCGCGCCGGCGGCGTCGCGCGCTCGATGCCGCCCGCTACGCCCGGCACGTGCTCCGACACACGCCACCGGAGCTCCTGGTCGGGTTCCTGGGTCCGGACGCGACGGCCGAGGACCGCGAGTTCGTCATCCTCAACCTTGCCAAGTCATGATCCGCGAAATGATCCCCGCGCTCCAGGCCACGCCGCCGCACCCGCTGCTGGTGGCGCTCGACATCGGCTCGCCGCACGTGCTGAACCTGACATGGGCCGATACGCCGCCGGGCCGTCTGTGCAACCTGTTGACCTGGGTCGCGAAGCACAGCGCGGACGCCGGCGTGTACCTCGACACGATCGTCGAGGACACGATCGCCGAGGCGAAGTCCATTGTCTCCGCCCTCACTCCCGACGAGCTCCTCACTGTGCAGCTCCACGCACCGGCAGCGGTGCGGGAGTTCGTGCTCGCCAACCTCGACCTCCCCACCCCATGATCACCACCTTCCTCCTCGTCGTCATCGCCGCGCTGTGCGTCGCGCTCCTGGCCGTCACGGCCGCCAACAGGCGGAACCGCGCCGAGGCATCGATGCGCACCGCGGTGCTGACCGGTCGCCCGCCCCGCGCCGAGCAGTTGGAGCTGGTGTAGCTCCCGGCGCCGCGCACAGCGCCAGTAAGGTGCGCCCATGACATACGCTCTGATCGTCTACGCCGTGGCGATGACCGCTTGGTACGCCCGTACGCTCTACCGCATCCGCCGGGCGGTGCTCACCCGCCGCGAGCTCCTGCGCCTGCTCCGGCGCGAGTAGCGGAGTTGCGCGCCGGGCGCAAGCCCCTATGCAGGCGGTGGGGACCCGAGCGCACATAGGCTGTGTGAGCAGCAACCACGCTGCCGCGCCCTCTCTCTCTTCTCGCCCAATGTCTACCCCATCGATTCTCGTCCGCAGCTCCGACACCGACGACTCTGAAGCGCCGGCGCGCTACCACCTGATCGGCTACCGCATCAGCGATCTGTACGGGCTCACGACCACGCTGTCCCGCGCCGAGGCGACGGTGTTCCCTTCACTCGCCGCGGCATCCGCGGCGGCTGGGCACGGCGACCACGCGGTCCCCGCAGACTGGGCGGCGTCCGATGTCGCGCGTGCGATCTGGGGGTGCCGATAATGCGCACCCTCACTCGCGGCTACACCCGCATCGAGCTGGCCCTCGCAGTCGTGATCGCGTTCGAGGTGTTCTCCCTCATCCTCGGGTGACCGCCATGAAGAACCCATTCCCCGCGATGGACGTCGTGACCGTGATCAACGACGCGGTCAACTGCTATGGCCGGGCGCAGCTCGCGATGGGCGAGCGCGACAGCGACCTGATCTCTTTGGGCGCGCGCGCCGCAGCCGCAGACGACGCCCGCGTCGCTCTGTCCAGCGCGATCTGGTGCCTGTCCGGTTCGCAGTACGACCGGGGGCACGCCGACGGCCGCGTGGAGCGCGAGGCCGAGGTCCAGGCGCTGGCCGCCCCCGGCGTGAACCTGCGCCGCAGCTTCTAGGAGCCCGCAGGAAGGCCGAAGACCCCGGAGGAGCGCCACTGGCCCCTCCGGGGTCTCGTGCGTGGCGCTGCGCCGGCGCCGATCGTCAGCAAGAAGACTGGTAGGGTGTTCCCGCCCCCACCGCCCGGCGGCATGCTCGTCAAGACCGGCACCGACATCTACGAGAAGTGCGGTCGGCCGGAGCCGCAGTCCGACAACTGGAACGCGTGCGTCGTCGCGATCGGCAAGGCCACGGGCCGCCGGATGTGCTACGGCTACGCCAAGCAGCGCGATATCCCCTGCACCAGGGCCCCGGTCGAGGGTCGTGACTACTGCGACCAGCACGGTGGGCAACTCGCCGCCGGCACAGACCACGGGCATTTCAAGGACGGCACCCAGGCCGGGCGCAAGCATCTCGCGCGACTGACGGATGAGCAGCGCGCGGAACTGCGCGCGGCACGTCCGCAGAGCCGCACCGAGTTGCTGGGGCTGGCGCAGTCGGTCGACGAGCAGGAACTCTGGGCGCGCATCGCCGCCGACCCACTCAACACCGACGCCGGTCCACACCTGGCGTCCATCGATCTGCGCATCGCGCGCCGGCTCGACACGCTGCGCGACAAGAATGGCACGATCGACCAGTGGATGGCGGTGAACGCCGCCATCAAAGCGTTCGTCGAGGGCGGGCGGCGCCCGGAGGACGTGCAGATCATGCTCGTGGCGCTGACGACCGCGATCACCGCGTGGGGCGAGAGCGAGAAACAAATCGCCGCGATCCGCGAGGAGGAGATGCACTGGAGTTTTGTACAAAAGGTCGAAGTGAAACGGCAGGAGGTCGCGGCGAAAGGCGTGACCATGGACCTCGTGAAACTGTTCGCCGCCGCGCTGCTCGCCGCCGTGCACGACGAAGTCAAAGACCCCGAGATCGTGCGGGCGCTCCAGGCGAGGGTTTTTCAAGCGTACTCGCGCCACATCGTCGAGACGCAGGCGTAGCGCTGGGCGCCGGGTACCGTGGTAGGCCCCACCAGGCGATACTACCGGATGGCGAAACGCAAACCGACCGCTGCCAGGGTGCTCGCTCTCGTCCAGGACGCGCTGGACTACGGTGAGAGCGCGGCGGCGTGGCGCCGCAAGATCGCGTCGAACGACGGGCAGACCGGCATGACGACCGCGAGGCTGGAGGAGTTGGCGGCATCGGACATCGCGGGCGCAGATGAGTGCATGAAGTCGGCGGCAAGATTGGTGAGATCGCTGCCGCCGGACGAGCTCGCGGAACTGCTGTCGGAGGCGCCAGGGTGGTTCCGAACGCTCCTGGTCCAGGTGATCGAGAAGATCCCGCCCGTGGCGCCTTGCCGGCGGTATCCGTCTGGGCCTAGATCGAAATGTCGACAATCACGCCGACCTTTTCGCCTCTCTCCATGTTCGAACTTGCCGGAGTCTCGCGCGACGTCTCTGAAGCCGCCCGCGCCCTCGCCAACCTGGTCGTCGTAACGACGCACGACGCAACGCGCGCCGGATACACCACAGGCCCCGACGTCCAGGCGTTCGTCAGGGCGAACGACGCGCCGATCCGACGTGAGGCTGCGTACCTGGCGGAGGTCGTCCGCTGCGACATCACCGAAGCCGTCGAGGCGGAGCGCCATCGGTGCAGGATGGTTGAGTACTCCGAGGCCGTGCGCGCCGCGCGCATGGCGTGCGCAGAGACGCGGGCTATCCTCGAGCCCACAGTCTGGAAGCTGGCGGAAGCGCAGAACGTGCACCGCAAGGCATCCGACGCGTATCGCCGCGCTTTCGACGGTCTCGAGGCCGCGCTGGAACTCGCGGACGCCGGGACGGTGGACTGACCCGTGATCCGCACCCTCGCCTGCCCTACCTGCCACGCCCGACTGATGTTCACGGTCGTCCCTGCCGCGCCAGGACTACTTGCGCCCGACGACGACTGCGCGCCATGGGTCGCCGGCTCGACCTTCGGTTGCGCGACGTGTGAAGCCATGGGCGAGTGCGTCGCCACCGGCGCGCGTGGCGCCACCGGCGCGCGTGGCGCCACCGGCGCGCGTGCTGCAGGACCGACGGAAGACCACGCCCGCTCTGTCGTGACGCGGATCTTCGGCGGAACACGGGACGCCTCGACCGCGCCGCTGTCATGATCCACGAGCTCCTGCCTGCGCTCCAGGCCATGCCGCCGCACCCGCTACTGGAGGCTCTCGACATCGGCTCGCCGTACGTGATGCACCTGGCATGGACCATGGCGCCGCCGGGCCGTCTGTGCTACGTGCTGACCTGGGTCGCGAATCACTCCCCGCAGAACGGCGACTGCGGCGAGTACCACAACGCGATCGCCGAGGCCGAGGAGATCGTGCGCACACTCACTCCAGACGATCTCCTCACCATCCAGCTCCACGCGCCTGCCAGGGTGAGGGAGTTCGTGATCGCCAACCTGGGGGCGGCGTGATGGCGCAGAAACCCGTGAAACGAGATCTCGCGTCGGTAGTCCTTGATCGGCTAGATGCTGCGGAGGCAGCAACGCGGGCCGCTTGGACGGTCGCCGAGCGGGCCGTAAGTGGCGATGTGGGACGTGGGGCCACCACCGACACGGCCGACTGGGACGCTGCAAGGGAGGCATGGAACGCCGCCCTGGACGCCGTGCACGGGGTACGCGGAGCGGATGCGCGGCTGTCCGCGCTCCTGCGGTGCCCTAACCCGAAGGTCCGGACTGCGGTGCTGCTGGCCCTGGCGGAGGTGTCGCCGGCACCGCCCGCAAGCGGTAACCGCCGCCGCACAACGACTGGCCCCTTCGGGGGCCTTTCTGTTGCCCGCCGGGCCCGGCACCGGCGCAACGCTGGGGTGAGAAGTACCGACACTCCACCCCCCGCCGCGCCCCACTGCAGGACGGGCCTGACGGCGGGCGTGGGCGGTGGAATGTCCGTCACGGGCGGGAAGGCGCAGGCCGCGCCGGTCGCCCTCCTGGGGTTCGGCATCACCTGTCGGTAGCGGCCGGGCCTTGACGGGGGCCCGGACTGGCGCGCTGTATCTCCACCAGATGGGCAACTCGGCCTATCGCCTTCCCTCTACCTCTCCCCCTATGAGGTCCCCCCAGGAGGTCGCAAATACACGACGGTACGCGGCGAAGCTCATCGCCGATGGCCTGACATCTCCACAGATCCAGCGGAAAACTGGAATCTCGCGCTCCTCACTGCAACGCCTGCGCGATGCCGTGAAGCGGGCATCCGCGCTGCTCACCACCGCTCCCTCCGCTCCAGAGGCTGCTCCGGCGCCCGGTATCCACTCGTGGGACGAGCGGAAGAACTCCGCCATCGTCACGGGCACCGTGGCCGCCGAGCGCGAGCCGCACAACCCCGAGGAGATGGTGGAGTTCGCGCGCATCGACCTCACGAAATGGGAAGTGGAACGCGCCATCAGCAACCTGTGGCACGGCCAGCGGCCGAAGGATGCGGGGACCATCCAGCTCTGGCACGTGAAACTGTACCTGAAGCGCCGCGACCCGGCGAACGTCGATATCCGCGTGCAGACGCGCGAGGTCATCGCCGGCATGATGGGAGCTCGCGCGCGGTCCATCAAAAAGTCAGGGCTCGCCGGTTCCATGTTCGCCGCCGTCGCCAACTCGGGCGAGCTGCATCTCGCGAAGAAGGGGTGGGCGGCGGAGACGGGCGAGAACTACGATCTGAAAATCGCCGCCGACCGGTTCGTGCGGGCACACGCCGAACAGGCCGCGCTGCTCAAGCCGTACCAGCCGGAAGAGCTCGTGTTTCGGCTCGGCGACGACTTCTACCACGGCGAGGCCCGTGGCACCACGACCGCCGGCACGCCCATGGGGGGCGACACGCGGTGGCCCAAGGTCTACCGCGAGGGCGGCCGGATCTCTGTGGTCGCCATCGACACGTACCGCCAGATCGCCGGGCGCGTGAGGGTCCTGATCAACCCCGGCAACCACGACAAGGAGCAGACGTTCTGCCTCGGCGAGTACCTGGCCGCGTGGTACCGCGACTGCCGTGACGTTGAGGTCGTCAACGAGCCGGCGCCCCGGAAGTATTACCGCTGGGGGCAGACCCTCATCCTCAACGCCCACGGCAACGAGGAGAAAGAGAGCTCGTACCTGGCGCTGATGGCGTCCGAGTGCCCAAAGGATTTCGGCGAGTGCGCCTACAAAGAAGTCCACCTAGGGCACCTGCACAAGCAGGGCATGAAGCACATGCACTCCACGCAGAACGAGGACTTGGGCGTCATCATCCAGCGCATGTCGTCGCTGTCCGGTAAGGATCTCTGGCACGCGCAGAAAGGCTACGGCAGCGTCCCCGGCCTCGATTCGTTCGTGTACCACCGCGAGGGCGGCCGCATCGCGCACCTCACGCCGCGGGTGCTGCTCTCGGAGGTGCGCGCGTGACCATCATCGCCGTGGCATTCGACACGGGCCACGCGGTGCTCGGCGGCGACCAGTGGGCGCACGACCAGGACCCCGTCGCCCAATGGATGTCGGAGGCCTGCGAGGTTGGGCGCGCGTTCGAGAAGACGCACGGCGCGCTCTACGCGTCGTACCGCGCCTGGTGCGAACAGGCCGGGCACAATCGGCCGTACGTCTCGTCCATCGCGCTGGGTCGCGCCTTACGCCAGCAGCAGCATGACGACGGCGCACCGCTGTTCGGCGAGCGGAATCGGCCGGAGCTGGTCTGGACGGGGCTGCGTCTGCGGACGCCGGGCGCGCCGGCCTCCGGCCTGCACGGCCAACTCTGAAGACGCGACAGCCCCCGAGCGCTTCGCTCGGGGGCTGTCGTGGCCCGGGTCGGTCGTTCTTCGGGCGCCGCGGTCAGCGCGTGGCCGCCCTGCCCGCCGTCGTGCGCCGTCGCGCGCTCGGCTTGAACACCACAACCAGGCTCGGGAACGGCGCCGGCGATTTGCTGTTCCCGAACTTGAGCCGCCCCCTGATGAACACGGTCTTGTGCTTCAGCGCGATGTCGTGGAACCACCGCGTGTCGGTGCGGGACGGGACCAACATGACGACCGTAGCGCCAGCACGGCACGCGTCGTCCGCCTTCTGCATCCACTTCCCGAGCACGCGGCCGTACGGCGGGTTGCACCACACCCGCTCGGTGCCCCAATCCTTTTTCAGTCCGTCCTGCCTCTTCGTGAAAAACTTCGGGAGCTTCGCATTGCGGGCCGACGCCGCGGCATCGCAGGTCAGGTGGTACCTCGCGTGGTAGTCGTCGAAAAAATGCTGCGGGGTGGACCAGTTGTCCGTCTTCGAGACCGGGTGGTAGCCGCGGGCACCGCTGGCCTTCTGCTTCACCGAGGGGAGAATCTTCTTACGCATGTCAGCACCATTGGTAGGAGGTGCTAACAGCAGATGTGACTAGGCGGGTCCGCCGGGAGCTGGCCAGCGTCGCGAGGGCATGGCGGCTGGTTCCGGATCTCGCCCAGGGGCTACCGGAGCCGTCGGAAAGCCTATACGAGAAAAGACGAGCGCCGGAAATCCGCTGGCGGCGCCAAGTCAATCACGTCGTCAGCAATGCTGACAACGGAGTTGTCGAGGATCTGGATTAGGCCACGAAAACACCCGCAGAATACGCGAGGAACTCGGGCCCCTGCCACCGAGGATGCAGCCCGCAGACCGTGCAAAATCGCACGGCTTGCGTCGTGCGCGGACCGGTCTATCGTTGGATGAGACGCTCGCCATCCTTCGGCCCCGGCACGTGCCCAATGTCGCGACCCATCAAGCCACCGAAAACGCCAGCGCTCGCCGCAGCCGAGGCGACGGTTCAGGAGCGCTTGTCCACGCGCGACTTCGCCGGCGCCACGCGCGCGGTCGCCGCGTACGAGGCGCGGCAGCCGGTGCCGCGCGGCATCGGGATAGACTGGGCCACCCACGATGGCTCTGCGTATCGGGTTCACTCCGGTAATGCCATGATATGCACTAATCCTGCACGTTCATGCTCGCCACCGAGTGTGTGTTTTCGTAGCTTTCGTGAATGCTTTCTGCTCTTGCGTTGTGGCTCAAGGGGGTCGCGGGCGATGCCGCGAAAAAAGCGCTCGTGACGTGGTTTCGCGGGTTGTTTCACCGCAAACCAACCCCGCGCAAACCAACACTTGCCGATCTGCTCGTAGAGGGCCGCCTGTTGCTCCAGCAAGTCTATACGGGGGCTGATTTCGTTGCGGACCTTTCCGCGAGTGTCGAAGGATGGAAACAGCGCGTCACGGACGAATTGCGCGCGAACTATGGCGAGGGTCTGGCGCGGCGGTTTCTTGCGCCCGTTGTGGGTGGTCCAGCGCCAGTGCCGAGAGGATACGAGGCGACGGAGGCTGAAAAGACGCTCTACCTCTACCTATTTTCGCGCGTCGAACTGATCGAAAGTTTCCTTGTCGCCGTCACTGGATAGCAATTCGCATATATGCACTTACCGGAGACAACCCGATCTGCAGACACGATGGCAGTAGTCAGGTGGCTGGGCTGAAGTCCATCTATGCGGCGTCGGCGGAGCACGCAGTGCGCGACGCCGCAGCGCAGATGTATCTGTGGGGCGTCTCGCGTCCGTACCGTCGCTGGCTCGCGGCAGACGTGGGAGGGGACCGACGCGCGCAGGAACTCGTCATCGGGGCCCACCAGGCGCAGCAGGCCTTCTCCGACGAGCAGGCGCAGCGACGATTTGGCATCACGGTGCCGCGCACGCCGTGACACGACCTCACACCGCGTCCGCGCCGCCGCCCCACGTCACCCTCTGCCTCGACGTCAGCGGCAAGGAGCATCAGCATCGCGCCGTGACCGCCGCGGGATACATCGCGAGCGATGCGCAGTGGGCGTCGTTCGAGCGCGCGTGGCGCGCCATCCTCGCCGACGCCGGAGCGGCCGAGTTCCATGCCACGGACTTTTTCAGCGGCCAGCGGGCGTTCGCGCATCTCGATCCTCGCAGTGCCGCGCATCGCACGCTCGCCGCACGCTTCGCGCGCGCCTGCTATGACCAGCTGCCGAACGGATTCGCGTACACCATTGACGTACCCGCCTTCCATGCATGGATGACCGAGGTCACGCGTCGCATGAGGACGCCGACCAGCCGACTGCGCCCATCCACCTGGGCCATCAGCGCGGTGTGCAACCGCATCGCCCAGCGCTGTCTGCCTCGCACGGGTCCGAAGGCCACGCTGTCGCTCGAGGACGGCGATGGCACGGGAGAGGCGCTCGCGTGGCTCCGTTATCTCGTGCGCCTCGGGGAACCGTGGACTGCGGCGTACGTGGCGTTCGAGGCGATTCCGAAGGCCTCGATGGGCGCGCAGGCGGCAGACTATCTCGCGTACGAGAGCTGGCGCGAGGCGACGCGCGTCCTCGATGAGCCGGGCCGCGGGTGGGATGACACGCGGGAGACGTTCAAGATGCTGGCGACGGGCCCCGCGATGCGTCCCCCGTCCGAGGGGGGCGCTCGCGTGGACCTGCAGTACGCGAGCGCCGACCATTTCCCAGAGTGGGAGCGCGGATTCACGAAGTTCCTGGATGAGAACGCGCGCTACAGCCGTGCTCCCATGACGCCGGATACCCCGTAGCGCGATGCACGCGTTCCACAGATCGCGCCTCGTGGCTCGATTGCGGCTGCACGTGTCGCCTGTCGCGCAGCCGTCCGATAAACTCTAATACCGCTCGCGCAACCCGAACCGCCATTTTCTCCGACCGAAGGCGTCATGGACAGCGCCACTCTCACCGATCTGCCGCGATTGTACGGGGCGCCATGCCCCCCAGTAGACTGTGACCAGGCGGCCTCGTGGCGCAGATGGCATCAGGGCAGTCTCGATTCCCCGAGGATGCCACCTGTGTGCGCGGGGAGCATCATTGCAGTATCCACATCTTTCCGTGATCGACTTACCGATACCACCGGCCGAGGAGCACGTGCGGTGTCGGGCCCCCGCTGTCACCTACCCCCGGGATTACATGAGTGCGTTTGACAGACAGGTCGTGTCGAAGAACCGCGTCGAGGGGCACGGCGAGGTGTACACGGCCGCGCGCGAAGTCAACGCGATGCTGGACCTGGTGGCGCAGGAAGCCCAGCGCATCGATTCTAGGTTCCTCGAGCCGGCTTGTGGGAACGGCAACTTCCTTGCGGAAGTGCTCCGGCGGAAACTCGCCGTGGTGGTATCGAGGTATCGCACCAGTCAGATCGAGTACGAGCGCTATGCGATTCTCGCCCTGTCGAGCATTTACGGGATCGACATCCTGAAGGACAACGTCCAGGGCTGCCGCGATCGCCTCCTTGGGGTTCTCTTGGATGAGTATGAGCGGCTGTTCGCTACCACCGCGAGGAGTGAACTGCGCACGGCCGCCGCCTACATCCTCTCCCGCAACATCGTGCACGGCGACGCCCTCACGCTCAACACGGTCGGCAAGCACCCCCAGCCGATCATCCTCTCCGAATGGTCCCCGGTGAACGGCAGCATGTTGAAACGGCGAGACTTCTCGTACGGGGGCCTCCTGCAGCATGAAGGATTCAAGGAACTCCCGATGTGGTCTGACCTCGGCGAAGATGCGTTCATTCCGACGCCCGTCAAGGACTATCCGATCATCCACTTCCTCGGGGTCGCAGATGCCGACCAGTAGTTACAACCCTGACGTTCTCACCTGTCTTGCGAACCTGAGTAGCGACGAGGTGTTCACGCCGCCTCGGTTGGCGAATCAGATGCTCGACCTTTTGCCAACCGACATCTGGAGCGACAGCGGGGCGACGTTTCTCGATCCGGGCTGCAAGTCCGGCGTCTTCCTGCGCGAGATCGCGAGACGGCTCGACCAGGGGCTCGAAGGTGAGATTCAGGATCGGCAAGCGCGACTGAATCACATCTTCACCAAGCAGATCTTCGGCATCGCCATCACCGACCTAACCGCCCTTCTTGCCCGGCGGTCGGTCTACTGCTCGAAGACGGCCAATGGGAAGTATTCGATCTGCGAGGAGTTTCGCGATTCAGGCGGCAACATCCGCTTCGAGCGCACCGAGCACACATGGGACAACGGCCGCTGCGTCTTCTGCGGTGCGAGTGAGGCGGCCTACTCGCGCGGGGAGGAATTGGAGTCCCATGCCTATGAATTCATTCACGCCGCCTCTCATGTCGAGGAGTTCAACATGAAGTTCGACGTCATCATCGGCAATCCGCCGTATCAGCTGGGCTCGGACGGGGGCACGCGCGACATTCCCATTTACAACAAGTTCGTGGAGCAGGCCAAGAAGCTCAATCCCCGCTTTCTCTCGATGATTATACCCTCACGTTGGATGGCCAGTGGGCTGGGGCTATCCGAGTTCCGCAGCTCGATGCTCGCCGATCGACGGCTGCGAAAGCTGGTGGATTACGAGCGCATGGATGAGGTCTTCCCAGGGGTGGATTTCGAGGGCGGGGTCTGCTTCTTTCTGTGGGATCGCGACAATGAGGGTGATTGCGCGGTTACCACGATCAGTGGGGACGAGGTAAATGAACCCGTCGCCCGCAACTTGAATGAGTACGACATCCTAGTCCGAGACAGCCGCGCGCTGAAGATTCTCCGGAAGATTATGAGCGCGGGTGAGCCGTCCATCACCGATCTCCTGGCGGTCGACAAGGAGTTCGGCTGGACTTCAAACTTCGATGGGTTCCACCAGCAGCAACGGCAGAATGATGTCGCACTGCACTATAACCGAAAAGGCAAGCGCCTTATCGGGTGGATCAACCGTAAGGAGGTCGGCAAGAGCCCCCACCTCATCGACACATGGAAGGTGATGATCCCCGCTGCCTATGGAGAGCGCGGGGCTCGTCCCGCGATGATTCTCGGGCCCAGTTTCATCGCCGGCCCCCCGTCGGTTTGCACGCAGACGTACCTGTTCTTCTATCTTGATTCGAAGAAAAAGGCCCAAAGCGTGAGCAGCTATGCGCGCACTCGTTTCTTCCGGTTTCTTGTTTCGTTGCGCAAGATCACGCAGCACGCCACGCGCTCGACGTACACGTGGGTGCCCCAGCAGTCCTGGGATCGCGCATGGACTGATGGTGAACTCTACAAGAAATACAACCTGACCAAGGGCGACATCGCTTTCATCGAGTCTCGCATCCGACCGATGGAGACACGCGATGAGTAGTGAGTTCTTCCCCCCACGCCCGGCCACGCGGCCGACGATCTACGCCTACGAGGATACGCACCCGCAGTACGCGGGGTTGCTCAAGGTCGGCTACACCACCGTGGACGCGCAGAGCCGCGTGGCGCAGCAGTATCCGACGCTCCGGCCCGGCAAGCCACCGTTCCGGATCGTCCTGGCAGAGCCCGCGATGCGGAATGACGGCACGGTGTTCACGGACCACGACGTCCATCGGATGCTGCGGCTCACCGGCGGCAAGAACCCCAAGGGAGAGTGGTTCCGGTGCACGGTCGCCCAGGTGAAGGCGGCCATCATCGCCGTACGGACGGGCCAACTGAACGAGGAGAACCGGTCGCTCGACTTCGCGATGCGGCCGGAGCAGGAAGCGGCGGTCGAGAAAACGGCAGCGTACTTCGCCAGCTGGCGGAACGAACGGGGCAACCACAACAAGCCACCACACTTCCTGTGGAACGCGAAGATGCGGTTCGGCAAGACCTTCGCCGCCTACCAGTTGGCGATGAAGATGGGTTGGCGGAAGGTGCTGGTACTGACGTTCAAGCCGGCGGTGGCCGCCGCATGGGAAGAGGACCTGAAGGGCCACGTGGACTTCAAGGACTGGCAGTTCATCTCCCCCGGCGGCCTGGCGTACGAGGATGCCAACGAACGGAAGCCGTTCGTGTGTTTCGGATCGTTCCAGGACTACATGGGCCGGAACCCGAGCACCGGCGGCATCAAGGCGAAGAACGAATGGGTGCACACGACCAACTGGGACTGCGTCATTCTGGACGAGTACCACTACGGCGCATGGCGCGAGAACGCGAAGGAGCTCTTCGAAGCCGAGGACAAGAAGGAGGTCGAGTTCGGCGAGGGCGAGGGCATCGAAGTGTTCGACGAGGACATCATGCCGATCACGACGGACGCCTATCTCTACTTGTCGGGCACGCCGTTTCGTGCGATCGCGTCCGGCGAGTTCATTGAGGAACAGATCTACAACTGGACGTACTCCGACGAACAGCGGGCGAAAGGGAACTGGAAGGGGGCCGACAGTCCCTATCTCGCGCTGCCACGGATGGTGCTGCTGACGTACCAGCTCCCGGACGCGATCCGTGAAATCGCCATGAAGGGCGAGTACAACGAGTTCGACCTGAACGTCTTCTTTTCCGCTGATGGGCTCGGCGGCAACGCCCGATTCACGTATCAGGACGACGTGCAGAAGTGGCTGGACCTGATTCGCGGCTCCTTTCTCGCGACGACCGTAGACAACCTGGTGCTCGGGGCCCAGAAGCCACCCCTGCCGTTCTCCGATTCACGGCTCTTGAGCGTGCTGTCGCACACGTTCTGGTTCCTGCCGAGCGTCGCATCCTGCCACGCGATGCGGAACCTGCTGGCCATGAAGCAGAACCGCTTCTACCACGACTATCGGGTCATCGTGGCGGCGGGGAGCGCCGCCGGCATCGGCGCGGCGGCCCTGCCCCCGGTGCTGGAGGCGATGGACGATCCGCTCACGACGAAGACGATTACGCTCTCCTGTGGCAAGCTGACGACGGGCGTGACGGTCAAGCCGTGGACGGGCATCTTGATGCTCCGCAACTGCACAAGCCCCGAGACCTATTTCCAGGCCGCCTTCCGCGTGCAGTCGCCGTGGACGGTCCGGAACCCGGACGGCGCGACGCCGAATCAGGAGCAAGTCATCAAGGAGGAGTGCTACGTCTTCGACTTCGCCCCCGATCGCGCCCTGCGGCAGATCGCGGATTACAGCTGCCGATTGAACGTCGATGAGACGAACCCGGAGAAGAAGGTCGAGGAGTTCATCAGCTTTCTCCCGGTGCTGGCATACGACGGCAGTTCCATGAAGCAGATTGACGCCGCCGGCATCCTCGACATGGCGATGAGCGGGACCACCGCCACGCTCTTGGCGCGGCGGTGGGAAAGCGCCCTGCTCGTGAACGTGGACAATGGGACATTGCGCCGGCTGATGGACAACAAGAAGGCCTTGGACGCCCTCATGGGTATCGAGGGGTTCCGCAACCTGAATCAGGAAATCGAGACCATCATCAACAAGTCGGAGGCCGTGAAGAAGGCGCGCAAGGAGGCGAATGACGAGAGCCTCTCCAAGAAGGAGCGGGAGCAGCTGACCGAGGCGGAGAAGGAGTACAAGGGGCTGCGAAAGCAGATCCAGGAAAAACTCATCAAGTTCGCGACCCGCATCCCGATCTTCATGTACCTCACGGATTTTCGTGAGCGCTGCCTGAAGGACGTGATCACCCAGTTGGAGCCCCGGCTGTTCAAACGAGTGACGGGGCTGACAGTCAAGGACTTCGAGATCCTGGTCAGCCTTGGCGTGTTCAATAGCGCGTTAATGAACGACGCCGTGTACAAGTTCAAGCGCTACGAGGATTCGAGCCTCGTGTACCTCTCGATCGACAAGCACGCGGGCGAGGACGTCGGCCTGTACGACACCGTGCTGACCAGGGCCGAGGCCGACGCCATCGTCGAAGAGGTGTAGGGGCGCGGTGAGTTCGTTTGCTCACGGGAGCGGCGGGCCCCCGGTCGGCTCCTCATCTGCGTATCCGGTTAGCACAAGTAAGGGCATATATGAATTTCCCTCTTTCCCATCGGGAAACCATCTTTACGGCATGAGAAACCCCGACATTTTCGGCGCGGCAGTCGCGACGGTATGAACTGGGAACGATTCCGCGAGCTGTGGAAGTCATGGTCCCCCCTGCTCGCGGTCATTCTCGGAACGTTTGCCCTTGGTCTCGTTTTTGGGATGCCCGTAAGCAAGTATGCCAACGACTGCAATAATCAACAGTCCTACTGCACCGCGTTGCACGTCTCGCTCGGGTTCGTCCGAACGGTTGGCCTGTTTCTCGATACGCTCCCTCCATGGATCGCCGCTGCCGCGACGGTTGCCATCGGATTCTTCACCTACACGCTGTGGGACGCGACCACGAAGATGCAGGCCACGGCCGTTCAGCAACTTGCCGCGATGAAGCGACAGGCCGACCAGATGGATCTTGAGTTCGTCGCCGCCCATCCTCCGATACTCGTTGTTCGCGGTATCGCGTTTCACGAGGCCAGGGACGGCAGTCCCGATGAAGTTGAGTTTGTTATTGCCAATCGCGGCGGCACCGATGCGCGAATCAGTGACGCGCGGGTCGGGGTATGGGAGCACGACCGAGCCGAGCATCGGCCCGCTGAACCGCCCTACAGTGAGACCATACCGAGCAAACTCATCGGGACCGAGATTCGCGACGGTGGGGTCTCGAAGCACCAATGTAAGGTCGAAAAGGTTCTCGCTGACAAGCTGCGCGTAATGCCAACCAAACTCATGCACGACTACTACTTCATCGGCTACCTCGTCTACGCCGACGCGGCCAAAGGAGTGGATGAGGGACTTTACCGCATGGCCTTTTCCCGTATCTACGAATGGGGGAGCGGGCGATTCCGCGAACGCGACACCGACATTGACTACGAGTACAGCGCCTAACGCTCCCGCCAGCGCCCCGTAGAAGAGCGCGCATCTCCACGCACGGGGACAGCATAAACCCCTAATCACTTGCGCTAACCGGATACGCAGTCCGACCGCGGACACGGTCGCGACGGACTTGAACGCGACGACAAGCGGAGCCGCCGAAAGTGAACTACAAACGTCTAGCAGTCGCAGATCGGAAGGAAGGCTCTCGTCGAAATCGGGGGACTATTTCTTTCCTTGAGCCCCAGTAGATTGTGGCATGACCCGACCCCGACGAGACCCACCCCCGAACTGGCGCACCGCGGGACGGCTGCTCGACCGCGCCGAAGTCGCCGCGATCATGGGCACCTCTGCGAACCGGATTGAAACGGTGGTCAAGCGGACCCACCAGATCTCCCCGCGACGCGCGCGCTGGACCCCGGACGCCGTGATCGCCGCAATCGAGAGCCGGGTGTACAAAGATCCGGCCGAGATGCTGGGCTTCCTGGCCATACAGCCGAGCGTCTTGATCGAGGCCCAGGTGGCCCACATCCTCCGGTGTTCCGTCGACGTCGTGCCGTGGCTCGACCTCGCCCCGCTGCCCGACCCAGACCGCCGGGGCACGCGCTACGCCCTGGGCGACCTCAAGGCATGGCTCGAGACCAAGGCCCAGTGACGGAGCATAAGGATAAGGATAAGGATAAGCATAAGGAGAAGGATGTCCGCCACGAGGGCCTGTCGCTCCGGAAGCGTGTGCTCGCCGACGGGACCGCGCGGTTCCGCTTCCGAATCGACCTGCGGTGGCAGGGCTGGCCGCGCGTCGTCCTGACCTACGCCAACCGCACCCTCGCGGACGCGGACAAGGCAAGGCTCCTGGATCTGCGGGCCAACGGCCGTCGGGACCTCCTCGAGGCGATCGCCGAGAAGCGCACCACGATCGCGGACCTGCTGGTCGCGGCCCGGGACGTCAAGGGCGGGCTGGTCGCGGTCCCCGCGCCGCCGGCTGGCCCCGCCCCGACCGTGGGAGACCTCCACGCGCGCTGGCTCGCGTACCTCGAACCCAGGACCGCACGCTCCCCGAAGGCCCGTCGGCCCTACGCCCCCGGCACCAAGGAGAACTACCGGGAGCACCTGCGCGCGGTCATCGCCGCGCTGCCCCGTGGCGGGCGGACGCTGGCCGCCAAGTTCGACCGGGATGCGGTCGAGCTGTCGCTGACGACTGTCGCGTTCGGCACGAAAAACAGGCGGATCACAGCCATCCAGGCGTGGGCCCGCTGGTGCCGCGAGAAGGCGAAGGTCGTGCTCCCGATCACCCCCTCGGACTTCCACGACCTGAAGGACGAGGAGCCCAAGGGCGACACCGCCAAAGCGCTGACCGAGACGGAGCTGGCCGCCATCATGGCGCACACGGCCCCGGAGTGGGCCCGGCTGTGGCTGGTCCTCGCCCGGACCGGGCTCCGAATCGACGAGTGCCAGACGCTCCGTGCCTCGGCCATCACCCAGGGCGGCGTCGCGATCACGGTCCCCAAGGGCAAGTCGGCCCGCGCGAAGCGCACGATCCCGGTCCTCGACCCCCTCGCCCGGGAGGTCCTGGACGAGTTGGCGGCCGCCGCCCCGACGCCCCAGGCCCATCTCTGGCCGCCCACCATGCGGTCGTACAGCGCCGCCAGGGCCAGGTGGGAGCGGGCCTGCAAGCACGCCGGGCTGTCCCACACGGACCCCAGGAAGACCCGGAGCCCCCGCAGGCCACCCAAGGTGGCCCCAGAGGACCGGAAGGTCCCAGCGGGCCGCCTGGAGCCCCGGAAGGCTTACCCGCTCCCCCGGCCGCTCAAGTCCCTGCACGGGCTTCGCCATACTTACGGAGTCCAGCTTTCCACGATCGGGGCGCCGGCACACCTGATGCGCCAGTGGATGGGGCATGGCTCGAGCGACCTGACCGCCCGATACACCGCCGCTGCCGCGGAGGCCCAGGACATCGCGCGTCTGGTCGCGGCCTGGGAGGTTCTCGGACCCAATGCCACTCCCATCGCCACCACCAAGCCGCAGCTGCAATTACCGGCGGGGTCTGGAGTGGAGGTAACCGTAACGCCGATATAGAGTTATGGAGGGCTGGCAGAATGGCTATTGCACCAGTCTTGAAAACTGGCGCGGCGAAAGCCGCTTACAGGTTCGAATCCTGTGCCCTCCGTGCAGAGCGAAAGGACGACCGTGAGACTTCCGTCCTCGCGACCGGGCGCTACGTTTCGCGAGCTCGACGTGGTAAGTTGCGCGTGGGAGCGGTGGCCGAGAGGCTGAAGGCACCGGTTTGCTAAACCGGCATACGGGGTCAACCTGTATCGAGGGTTCGAATCCCTCCCGCTCCGCTTGATAGACGGTAGATAGCACAGGGCAGACGGCAGTCGAATGAGGTGGACGGGAGACGGCAGTTACGTCTCCCGTTTCCGCTTCCGTTCTTTCCATCCTCCGCATTCCTCTTCCGCAGTCCGCATCGGGTCGAAGTTCCGCATTCCGCATCGCACTTTCCCGCATTCCGAATCCCAACCCCGCATCCCGCATCGAGTGGTCAGAGTCAGATTTGCCCCAAGCCCCACCGGTTATCTCCACGTCGGCGGCGCCCGCACCGCGCTGTTCAACTGGCTCTACGCCCGCAAGCACGGCGGCAAGTTCCTCCTCCGCATCGAGGACACCGACAAGGCGCGCAGCACCGACGAATCCACCCGCGCCATCTTCGACGGCCTGAACTGGCTCGGCCTCCACTGGGACGAGGAGGTCGTCCACCAAGGCGCGAACCTCGCGCGGCACCAGGTCGACGCGCGCCGGTTGCTCGAGTCGGGCGCGGCGTACCGCTGCTTCTGCACGAGCGACGAGCTCGAGCAGCGCCGCAAGCTCGCCGCCGCCAACAAGGACGCCTTCAAGTACGACCGCCGCTGTGACCGGCTTTCCCCAGAGGAGGCACGTGATCGCGTCGCGGCGGGCGCGCCGTTCGTGATCCGCTTCCGCGTTCCCGAGGGCACCACGGCGTGGGACGACATCGTCCACGAGACCATCAGCTTCCCGAACAAGGACATCGAGGATTTCGTCGTCCTGCGGTCGGACGGCACACCGATCTACAACATGGCCGTCGTGTCCGACGACATCGCGATGCGCATCACGCACGTCATGCGCGGCGACGACCACATCTCGAACACGCCCAAGCAGATCCTGCTCTATCGCGCGCTCGCCGCGGAGCTGCCGCGCTTCGCGCACTTCCCGATGATCCACGGGCTCGACGGCAAGAAGCTCTCGAAGCGCCATGGCGCGACCGCCGTCGGGGATTATCAGCACCTCGGGATCCTCCCACAGGCGATGAACAACTTCCTCGCCCTGCTGGGGTGGAGCCCGGGCGGCGACCGCGAAGTGATGACGATGGACGAGATGGTGCAGCTCTTCTCGGAACAGGGACTGCTGAAGAAGGCCGCGGTGTTCGACACGAAGAAACTCGAGTGGATGAACGGCCAGCATCTGTCGCGGCTTTCGGGCGAGGCGCTCGCGCCGCTCGCGCTGCCCACGTTCGTGCGCGAGGGATTGCTGGCTGAAGGCGATCCCGCCGCGACGTCGCCGGAGTTGTACAAGCTCCTCGATTTCGTGAAGGAGCGCTGCCGCACCCTCGACGACCTGGCGAGGCTCGCACGCCCGTACTTCACGTCGCTGCCGTTCTCGATCGATCCGGCGCTGGTGGAATCGCACCTGCGCAAGGACGCTGCGGTGACGCACGCGCTGCTCACCGACGCCGTCTCCGCGCTCGAGCGGCTCGCCGACTGGACCCAGGCCGCGATGGAGCCCGCCCTGCGCGCGGTGGCCGAACGTCACGGCGTCGCGGCCGGCAAGGTGTTCCAGCCGATGCGCATCGCACTCACGGCGAGCACGGTGAGCCCGGGGATCTTCGACGTGCTCGCGCAACTGGGACGCGACGTCTCCCTGAACCGCCTCAGAGCCGCGGCGGCGCTGGCCACGTGACGCGCGCGCCGCTCTCGCCGGTCGAGCAGCAACTGTACCACTTCCTGCTCGACTTCCTCGCGGAGCATACGTTCCAGCCCAGCGTGCGCGAGATCTCCGGGAAACTGAAGATTCCCTCGACGAAATCGGTGGTCGACCTGCTCGCGTCGCTCGAGAAGAAAGGATACGTGCAACGCGAGCCGGGCCGCTCGCGGGGCGTGACGCTCGTGGGGTTCGCCGGCGGCGCAGGAACGATCCCGGTGCCCATCATGCGGCTGGACCCGGGCGATTCGGAGCTTCGGACGGAAGATCATCTGACGCTGGACCGGCGTCTCGTGACGCTGGATGACGCGTTTCTCATTCGCGCCGCGGGCGAGTCCGCGCCGGCGCACGGCGTGCGGATCGGCGACCTGCTGCTCGTGAACCCGGCATCGCGCGCCAAAGACGGCGACGTCGTGATCGTGCGATCGGCCGGCGCCCTGCTGGTGCGCGCGATGACGCGCAAGGGGTCCGTCCTGCACCTCGCCGCTCCCGGCGAGGGCGACGATCTCGACCTGGGCCCCGGCGACGATTACGTCGTGCTCGGCGTGCTCGGGGGAGTGATCAGAAGCACAGACGGCAGAGGGCGGACGGCAGACGGCTGACCAGGAAGATCAGGGAACGATCTTGACCGGAGGCGGCGCCTCGGGAAGCGTCTGGTCCGCCTTGGCCTTGTCAGCGCGCTCCTTCTGCTTGCGCTCGCGCAGCTCCTTCACCGCCTGATTGAACTCCTCGTCGCGCGCCGCGCGGGCCTCCTGCGCGATGATCTCGGCGCGGATCGACCCGATGCGCCTCGCGGCCTCGTACGTCGTCGGGTTTCCCTGCACGTTGAACGGCAGGAGCGCGAGGAGCGCCGTGGGAATCGAGAAGTTGCCGAGGTGGATCAACCCCCCGTCGACTCCGTATTTCTTTCCGTCCTTCCCCTTCCACGTCCAGTCGCCGGGAGCGCGCTGCGGTCCGAGCGCCGCGAGCGAATCCTGAAGGTGGTGCACCTGCGAGGCGATCGCGCTGTCGAGTCGTTCCGTGGACGTCTTGGGTTTCACTTGCACCGGCTCTGACGGCGCCCAGAGGCGCGGGTCGGTGAACTGCGGGGTCACTCCCCTCGTGGGTCCACCGCCGCCGACGACCGGTCCGCTGCCGCCCTCCGCCGGCGCCGCAGGAGCCGCGGTCTTTGGAGGCTCGGGCGGGAGCGATGAGGGCACCTCCGTGGGAACCACCAGCTGTGCCGCGGCCGGTCCGGTTGTGGCGCGGCGGTTGTCCCCTCCCGCGCGTTGGCGCGCGGCGGAGTCGGCGGCCATGCGCACGAAGTTCACGTGGGTCGCTTGCGGTTCCGGCGCCGGCTGCAGGAGGCCGCCCCAGCGAATCGGCACGATGGCCACGACGCGCACGAGGATCGCGATCGCGACCAGGTGGATTGCGACCGAGATGGCGATGCTCGCCGGCCCCCGACGGGCCGGATCGCCTCGCTCACCGGGCGTGCTGATCGCGCGGCGACGCTTGCCGCTCACCGGCGTGTCGCCCTCATGCGAGCGCCATGACCGGACTGCGCACCTGCGAATGCCCCACGACCTCAACCTCCACCACATCGTTCGCCGCGAGCGGCCCGACGCCGGCCGGCGTCCCGGTCAGCACCAGATCGTTGGGATAGAGTGAAATATACCGGGAAATGAACGACAGCAGCGCCGGAATGGGGAAGACGAGCTCGCCGGTCGAAGCCCGCTGGCGCTCGATGCCGTTCACCCGCGTCACGAGCGTCAGCGCCGCGAGGTCGAAGGGCTCTCTCGACTCCTCGCCGAGTGGGAGAAACGTGTCGGCACCCTTGGCGCGGGCCCACTGTCCGTCCTTCTTCTGCCACTCGCGCGCCGAGACGTCATTGGCGGCGACGATACCGCGCACCGCAGCAGCGCATTGCGCCGCGCTCGCCTTGGTGAGCCGGGCGCCGATCACCACGCCCACTTCCCCCTCAAAGTCCACGCGACCCGCGTCCGGCGGAAGCTCGATCGAGGCGCCCGTCGCAATCACGCAGGAGGGCGGCTTGAGAAAGAGCATCGGCTCCGCCGGCACCTCGTTCCCCAGCTCCCTGGCGTGCTCGCGATAATTGCGGCCGACGCAGACGATCTTGCCCGGACGTTGCATTCCTGAATCTACCCCGAAGATCGTGAATTGGACTGCGCGTAAAAGCGCACCAGATCGGCTTTGAGGGCCGCCCATTCGCCTTCGAGCCGCCGCGCCGGCGGCAGCCCGCCCAGCAGCGCCCGCCCATACGACTTCGTGAGCACTCGCGGGTCACACAGCACGACGGCGCCGCGGTCGGTCGCGGACCTGATGAGGCGGCCGAATCCCTGTTTGAGGCGCAGCGCCGCGTGCGGCACCATGTAGTCCGCGAACGCATCGCCGCCGTCGGCCTCGATCGCCTCGCACTGCGCGGCGGTGATGGGTTCCGTCGGCACCCGAAACGGGATGCGCGAGAGCAGGAGCCCGCGAAGGGCGCGGCCCGGCACGTCCACTCCCTCCCAGAACGAGGCCGTTCCCACGAGGACCGCATCTCCCTGTTCGCGAAAGCGCCGCAGCAGTACGTCGCGCGGCGCCTCGCCGTGCACGAGCAACGGCCAACGCCCGGCGGCCTCGAGCGCCCGCAGCACCTGCGCGGCCTCGCGCACATCGCGGTGGCTCGTGAACAGCAGGAATACGCCGCCACCTGCCACTTCGATGAGATCCGCACCGGCCTGCACCGTTCTCCTGAAATGGAGCGGCCCGTCCTCATTGGGCGCGGGGAAGTCGGTGGGAATCGCCAGCACGGCCTGTCGCGCATAGTCGAACGGCGACGACAGCACGGCGGTGTCGGGCTCCACGTCGTCCTGATCGAGGCCGAGTCGCCCCCGCACGAACGCGAACCCGTCGCCGACCGCCAGCGTGGCGCTCGTCACCACGCAGCTCTCGAGGCGACGGAACAGGTCTTCGCGGAGGATGGGCGCGAGGTCGAGCGGCACCGAGGCGACGCTCACGTTTCGGCTCTCGCCCGCGGCCACGCCGCCCGTTCCGACAGCCTCGATCCAGCGCACCCGCCGGGTGGCGTCGGTGCCCGGCCGCAACGCGCCGCGCAGCGCGTCCGATGCGTTCGCGAGCCGTCGCGAGACGCCGCCAAGCTCGTTCAGCAGCGGAGCGAATTCCTCGGCGCGGCGCGTGTCGGTCTCGAGGCGCTCGCGCACCATGCGCAGGCCGTCTCCGAGGAGCTCGATCTCCCGCAGCAGGTCGTCGAGCGTCGCGCCAAGGCCGGCGGCCCAGACCGGCTCGTCGTCGAACGCATCGGTGAGCCGCACCTGCGGCTGGCCCTTCGTCGTGAGCCACTCGTCCAGCAGCTCGAAGAGCCGGCCGCCGATCCGCTGCGCCGCCGCCGCGGATGGCGAGAGCCGCGCGTGCACGAGATCGAGGCTCGCCACGCTGAGCAGATCGCTGGACGACGCGAGTCGCCGCTCGAGCGCGGGCAGGAGACCCTTTCCACGGCGCTCGACGCGGGAAAAGAGCCGTTGCAGGCCGCGGCGCGTGACGGTCTGGCCGAGATGAGCCGACGCCGCAGACTCGAGGTGATGTCCCTCGTCGATCACGAGCCGCGAATAGGCGGGGAGCACGGCCGATTCGCTCCAGTTCTGCGACGCGCGGCGCACGGCGATATCGGCCATCAGCAAGTGATGGTTCACCACAACCACGTCGGCCTGCGCGGCCAGGCGGCGCGCGGCGAACACGAAGCACCGGTCGAAGTGCGGACAGCGCAGGCGCGTGCACAGGTCGGGCTCGGCCGCCACTTCATCCCAGACGTCGGGGCGCGGCGGCGCGGGAAGGTCGGCGGTCGAACCGTCCGTCGTGCGCGCCGCCCACGCCTCGAGCGCGGCGAGTTGCGCGCCGGCGTCGTCGGAAAAGAGCGTGTGTCCGACGGTGCGCGCCTGCTCGAGCCGCTGCAGGCAGAGATAATTCCGCCACCCCTTGAGCAGCGCGAATCGCACGGGCTGATCGGTGAGCGCGTCCCTGAGGAACGGCAGGTCCTTCCCGACGAGCTGTTCCTGCAGCGTGATCGTGTTGGTGGAGACGATCGTGCGCTCTTCGTTCGCGGCGGCCCATCGCAGGGCGGGAACGAGATACCCGAGCGACTTGCCGACGCCGGTGCCCGCTTCGATCAGCCCGATGCCGCCGAGCGAATACAGACGCGCGATGCGCTCCGCCATTTCGCGCTGGCTTGGCCGGTCTTCGTAGCGCCCGAGGTGAGCCGCGACCGGCCCATCGGGCCCGAGCAGGGCGCCGATCTCCGTGGGATCGATCGCCACCCGTTCTCTCGCACGGGGAACTTCGACGACGACGTAGATCTCGCTCGCCGCATTGTCGATGATGCCGAAGCCGATGCCGTCGCCGTGCACCTGCGCGGCGATCTCCATGTCGGGGCCCGACGGCTCGAGCACGCCGCTGGGATGGTTGTGCACGAGCATCTCGCCGCGCTGCGCGAATCCGGGAAGCGCCAGCACGCAGCTGACGTCGCCCCGCGCGACCGGCCGCGCGCCGATGATCACGCCGTCGGGTCCGACCTGGCAGGCGAAACAGACCTCGTTGCCACCCGCGAGCGCGATGGTTGTGCGCATCGCCTTCGCGGGTCCGCTCCCGATCCGTTTCTCCTCGCGAGTCGCGGCAGAACTCACCCTGCGCTCACGTCTTGAGCGGCTTCTTCTTCGCGGCCGGAAAGAGCACGTTGTTCAGGATGAGCCGGTAGCCGGGCGAATTGGGGTGCAGGGAGAGGTCTGTTGGCAGGGCTCCGATGTTGTGCTGGGGATCCTCGGGGTCGTGCCCGCCGAGGTAGGTCCACGAGCCCTTGCCGTAGTCGCCGTGCAGGTACTTCACCCAGGGCGCGCCGTCCTCCGTCGCCAGGATCACGTCGCCGGATTTCAGCACGGCCTTGCTGAAGGAAGTCGTCACGCCGTAGAAGTCGGGAATCACCTGCCGGTGATTCTGCACGAGCATCGAAGCAACCGGATCGAACTTTGCTGAGAAATTGAAAAGCGTGAACTGGCCGAGCGGCTGCCTCCGCGTGGGCACGTTCACCTGGTGCCCGTCGATGTCGCTCATGGAATTGACGCCGGGCGACATCTCCAGGTGCGCGCCCTGGAACGCGAAGGTGTGGACCCAGTCCATCTTCGAATCCGCGTCGGGATCCATCGGCGTGCCGTCGAAGAACGGCCCGGCGATGTCCACGTTCTGCGCCGCCATCGCGAGCTCGAGCGTCTCGGTCGCGCCGCACATCGCGAAGAGGAACCCTCCTTTCTCGACGAAGTCGCGGAGCCGCGCGGCGACAGCCTTCTTGAGCGCCGGAATGTTGGCGTAGCCGTTCCGCTGCGCCGCGGCAAGATCGTTGTCGCGCTGCTCGATGAACCAGGGCGCGTCGCGGAAGCCAAGATGAAGCTTGTTCTCCTGCCCCGTGAAGTCCTCGTGGTGCAGGTGAATCCAGTCGTACTTCGAGATGTCGCTCTTGAGGATCTCGTCGTCCCAGATCTGCGTGTACTCGATGCCCGCGTACCGCAGCGCAAGCGTGACGGCGTCGTCCCACGGCGGCGACTTCGCCGGCGCGTAGATCGCGACGTGCGGCGCCTTCTCGAGGGTGATCGCGTCCATGTTGCTGGCGGCGATCTCTTTCCGCGCCTGGGCGACCGCGCCGTCGTCGATGGGCTGCACGGTCACGCCGTCGAGCGCGGCCTTCCGGCGGAGCGCCGGCTCGTCGGGCAGGAGGAAACTCCCTCCCCGGTAATTCAGGAACCACTCGGCGCGGTCGCCGGCCTTGAGCGCGAAGAACGTCAGCCCGTACGCCTTGAGATGGTTCTGCTGCGCATCGTCCATCGGCACGAGCAGGTGCTGCGCGGCGAGCGGCAGCGCGATCGTCAGCGCGGCCAGCGCGAGCACGCCACGGGCGAGCCGGATCATTGCGCGTTGCCCGTGCGCACGCCCTCGAGCTCGCGACGGGCCTGCGGCACGAGCGCGCTCTGCGGATACGTCAGGATCAGGTGCTCGAGATGGTCGACGGCGCCCGCCACGTCGCCCCTCCGTCGGAGCGCCCGCGCCCATTCCAGGTCGGACTCGGCCGCCTCGGGGGCCGTCGCATATTGCGCGAGTATCCGCTGCCAGAGCGCGATGGCCGGGCCGTCCTGCCTGCGCGCGCTTTGCACACGGGCCGCGAGTGCGAGCAGCAGCGGGGCGGCGTCGGGCAGCTCGT
>OCZT010000787.1_pt1 | contig 32255 bp, 16 predicted proteins | sample 1539031 | NCBI WGS metagenome assembly OCZT01 (sample SAMEA3539308, study PRJEB22396) | soil metagenome | biome: tundra; feature: field; material: soil | place: USA | collected 2010-05 | depth 0.15 m | reverse complement strand
TTTATTCACTCTTTCTAATCTTATTTCTCTGCATCTTTGTTTACTATAAATGTCAGCAACTGATTTAAAAAGATCACTTGGTTTAGGTCATGCTACAGCTATCAACATGATAGATATGGTTGGCATTGGCCCTTTCATCACGTTACCTATGGTAATTGGTATGATGAACGGACCGTATTTTTTGTATGCATGGCTGGCAGGTGCAGCATTATCAATTGTTGATGCAATGATATGGAGTGAGTTAGGTGCGGCGTTTCCCAGGGCCGGCGGCAGTTATAATTTTTTAAAAGAGGCGTATGGTAAAAACGGGGCAGGTAAATTAATGAGTTTTTTATTTGTTTGGCAAACAATGATACAGGCTCCGTTGGTTATCGCTTCTGCGGCTATCGGCTTCGCAAAATATTTTTCTTACTTAGTTCCTCTTAATTCAGTTACTTCAAAAATTGTGAGTGGAAGTTTAGTGATACTTATCATACTATTGTTATATCGTAAAATAGAAACCATTGGAAAAATAAGTTTACTGCTGTGGAGTGGTGTTATCATTACCATGCTTTGGATAATAGGAGGAGGAATTGCACATGGTAATTTTCTGCAACCAATTACACATATAAATGATGGGCTTACCATTGATTACGCTTTTGTAACTGCCATTGGTTTTGCCAGTGTAAAAACGGTGTACAGCTACCTGGGTTATTATAATATTTGTCACCTTGGAGGAGAAATAAAAAATCCGTCAAAAAATATTCCGCGGAGTATGTTTCTTTCCATTGCCGGTATTTCAATTTTGTATTTGATGATGAATATAAGTGTGGTTAGTGTGATCCCCTGGCAGGTGGCAAAAGACAGTGAATTTGTAGTAAGCGTTTTTATTCAGCATTTGATGGGAAGCGATGCAGCAAAGGTTGCCACATGTTTAATTCTTTGGGTGGCATTTGCATCTGTATTCTCTGCAACCCTTGGCTACAGCCGCATTCCGTATGCAGCCGCGATAGATAATTCCTTCTTTACTATTTTTGGAAAACTGCATCCAACAAAAAATTTTCCATATGTGTCATTGCTTTTCCTGGGAGGTATGGCATTTGTATTTAGCCTTTTATTTAAACTTACAGATGTGATAAATGCAATTCTTGCCATGCGGATACTAATACAATTCATCGGGCAGGGTATTGGTTTATTAATATTACGCACAGAAAAAAATAAAGATAAATTTCCTTATAAAATGCCACTCTTTCCAATACCGGTTTACATTGCCATCGCCATGTGGCTCTTTGTATTTTTCTCTACAGGAAGCAAGATGATAGCAGGAGGATTAATAGTGATCTTTATTGGTATGATCGTTTACTTTATTAAAGCAAAACTTCAAAATGATTGGCCTTTTAAAGTGTCAGACACCTCTAAGGTGTCAGACACTTTGTAAGGAAGACTTTATCAAAATAAAATATAGCTTTAACCATGCATTTTATTCAAGGAGAGATATATCATATTTATAATAGAGGAAATCAAAAACAACCTATCTTTTATTCCAGAGGCAATTATCTTTTCTTTCTTGAAAAAGTTAAAAAATTTATTTTCCCAAGATGTAGCATTTAAAATTGGTCCTTAATGCCAAATCATTTTCATTTTCTTATAAAGGCAACAGATATTTCTGTAATGCCAGTTCCGAAAACAGTCATTCCAACACAATCATTAACCGAAGGAATCAGATTATTATTAAGCAGCTACACCAAAGGATTGAACAAGCAATTAAATTTAAGCGGAAATCTTTTTCAGCATAAAAACAAAAGCAAAATGTACGTCCTTAGTATCTGATACTTCCAAGGTTTTTACAATAAAGAATTACAGTACAATAGCATTTCATTATATTCATCAAAATCCATGGAAAGCCGGATTGGTAGCCAGGATTGAAGATTGGGAGTTCTCTTCTTTTAGAGATTATTGTGGATTAAGAAATGGAACTCTTTGCGATAAAGAAGTTGCATATCAGGAACTAAGTATTGATAAAGAAAAATTATACAGTGATTCCTATAATACGATTGAAGACTTTAAAGTAAAATTGATTTTTTAATAGCATGATTAGGCGTCTGACACTTAAAAAGTGTCTGACACCTGCTTATCCTCATATAACCTAAGCCTATTTTTAAGTGCAATAATTTCTGCCTGCATATTTTTAACCCGGTTTAGTAAATAAGTAATGGCTTCAATGCCTTCCAGGTTTATATCAAGGTCATAATGCAGACGCACAAGTTTTTCTACGTTTTTTAAATGATCATGGTCAATAAATGAATGCTGATCAATAGTAATAATTTCTATCAACCCATGTTCCTGTAAAGAACTGATAAATGAATATTCCACTTTATAGTGGCTGCAAAAATCATCAGTTGATATTAAATGTTCAGGCATTAAAATAATTTTTTAAGATGTAGTTTTCGCTAATTCCTTGAATAATTCTTTTTGCTTTTCCGTTAAGTTAGTTGGGATCTTTACAGAAAAGGTGATAAACATATCTCCGAATTCTCCTTCTTTTTTATAAACCGGAAATCCTTTTCCTTTCAATCTTATTTTTGTTTCGTTTTGAGTTTCGGGTTTTACTTTCAGTTTCACTTTTCCATTTAATGTATCAATAGTTATTTCTCCCCCCAAAACAGCAGTGTACAGGTCAATCTCAACGGTTGTATAAAGATCATTTCCCATCCGTTTAAAGTTGGTATTATTGGTAATAGAGAATGTTATATAGAGATCGCCATTGGGACCACCGTTAACACCCGGGGCACCGTATCCTTTAAGCCTTATTTGTTGACCGTTCTCAATTCCTGCGGGGATAGTGATGCGTACATTTTTTCCATTAACTGTAATGGTTTGCTGGTGTGTTTTATAAGCATCAATAAGATCAAGCTTCAGTTCTGCATTGTAATCCTGTCCCCTGAATTTTGTTTGCCTGCTTCTGCCGCGGCTTTCCTGCCCGCCAAACATAGATGCAAAAAAATCTGAGAAATCATCTTCTCCAAAACCACCTGAAAACGTTTGTCCGCCTTGATTTGAATATTGTCGCTGAGATTGCCTTTGCCTTTCTCCAAAGGAGCCCCTTCTGGCAAATTCTTCTGCATGTTTCCAATCCTTTCCATACTGGTCATACTTTTTACGCTTCTCAGGATCGCTCAACACTTCATTGGCTTCATTTATTTGCTGAAATTTTTTATTGGCTTCTTTATCATTTGGGTTAAGATCAGGATGATGCTTACGTGCCAGCTTGCGGTAAGCATTTTTGATGTCGCTTGCAGAGACATTTTTATCCACGCCTAAAACTTTATAATAATCTACATATTCCATTCATCAAAATTTTATCTTAATAATTACAAGCAAAATTAAATTTTATTTTTCAGCTTGATCTACCATTTAAATCTGGATAAAAATTTTTTGATTTGAAATAAATCTTTATTCCTAAATTCGATAATAGCAGAAGTAAATGTTATAAAAAATAGTAGTAATTTTCTTTTTTTAAACACATGTCTCAATCTCGACCATTAACTGCAATCGCCTGTTCCTGTTTACACTTGCTTTTGTTCTATAAACTACTACTATTATGAGTAAAGAAAAAACTCTTTATGAAGAGCTGGAAAAAACCATTGCGCAACTTACTGCGGAACTCAATCAACGGGCAGAAGAACTTGCTGTTATTAATAGCGTGCAGGAAGCGTTAGCAAAGAAAATGGATATACAGGGTATTTATGATCTTGTTGGAGATCATGTACGTGATCTTTTCAATGCTCAGGCTGTAATTATTGGAACGTTAGATCAGGAAACAGGGTTGGAACACCAAAAGTATAATATTGAAAAGGGTGAAAGGTTTTATCCTCTTCCCCGCCTTTATGATAAATTAAGGCAACATCTTATTCAAACAGGAGAAAAAATTGTAATCAACACAAATATTGAAGAAGCTGTTACCAAATTTGGAATGAAATTAATACCGGGCACGGAGTATCCAAAATCAATGGTATTTGTTCCATTATCTGTAGGTGATAAAATTAATAGTTACGTTAGTTTACAAAATATTGATCATGAAAACGCATTCAGCGATTCCGATGTTAGGCTATTAGAAACATTAGCTAATAGTATGAGTGTTGCCTTGGAAAACGCCAGGCTATTTGATGAGACCAATCGCCTGTTAAAAGAAACCGAACAGGGAAAAGCTGAACTGGCGGTAATCAATAGTGTACAGGAAGGATTGGTGAGAGAGATGGATATACAAGGCATTTATAATCTTGTTGGCAATCGTATTCGTGATCTCTTTAATGCACAGGGAGTTATTATCGCAACATTTGATCATGAAAAAAAGGTAGAGCATTTTAATTATGTTATTGAAAAAGGCGAAATTTCTATACCACAACCGAGGCCTTACGATAAAGTAAGACAACACCTTATTCAAACTGGTCAAAATATTTTGATCAATGAAAATTTTAGTAAGGCAGCTTCAGAGTTCGGGATGAAAGTAGTGCAGGGTACGGAAGCACCAAAGTCACTTTTATTTATGCCAATGAAAGTAGGCGATAAAGTAACAGGTTACGTAAGTCTTCAAAATATGGATCAGGAAAATGCTTTTTCTTTTTCTGATGTCCGTTTGTTAAGTACACTTGCAAACAGCATGAGTGTTGCGCTGCAAAATGCAAAATTATTTGATGAAACAAACAGGTTATTAAAAGAAACAGAACAACAAAAAGGGGAGCTGGCAGTAATTAACAGCGTTCAGGAAGGACTTGCAAAAGCGCTGGACATACAATCTATTTATGACCTTGTTGGCGATCGGGTACGTGAATTATTTGATGCACAGGTGGTAAGTATTGCCACATTTGATCATGAAAATGAGACAGAACAAATAAATTATCTTATTGAAAAAGGAGAACGTTATTATCCTGTTCCAAGACCATTTAATATTTTAAGGAAGCACCTGATAGAGACAGGTGAAAAAGTACTGATCAATAAAAATTTTGCAGAAATGGTAGCCGCCTTCGGGATGAAAATGATCCCGGGAACCGAACAACCTAAATCGGTTTTGTTTGTGCCATTGATAATCGGTGAAAAAGTTACAGGGTATACCTCCTTACAGAATATAGATAAAGAAGATGCATTCAGTGAATCCGATGTCAGGCTGATGGAAACCCTTGCCAACAGCATGGGAGTAGCGCTTGAAAATGCAAGGTTGTTTGACGAAACAAACCGGCTTCTAAAAGAAACGGAGCAGCAAAAAGCGGAGTTAGGTGTTATAAACAGTGTACAGGAGGGACTTGCGAAGGAATTAGACATGCAGGCTATCTATGATCTTGTTGGCAACCGGATACAGCAGCTTTTCAATGCCCAGGTAGTGATTATCGCCACCTTTGATCATGAAACAGCGATTGAAACTTTTAAATATTTAATAGAAGATGGGCAGCGTTTCTATCCTGACGCACGGCCATATGATAAATTAAGACAGCACCTTGTCATTACAAAACAAAAAATTGTAATCAATACAAATTATGCTGAAGCATACGCCCGCTTTGGTTTGAAAACCTTGCCAGGAACGAATATAACAAAATCGGGTGTATTTGTGCCCTTGATTATCGGCGATAAGATAAACAGTTACATCAGTCTTCAGAACAATGAGATTGAAAATGCTTTCAGTGATTCAGACATCCGTCTGTTGGAGACCCTGGCCAACAGCATGAGCGTGGCATTGGAAAATGCGAGATTATTTGATGAAACAAATCGCTTATTAAAAGAAACAGAACAACGCACCGCCGAATTAGCAGTTATCAATAGTGTGCAGGAAGGACTGGCGAAAGAACTGGATATGCATGCTATCTATGAATTGGTTGGCAATAAAATACAGGAAGTTTTCAATGCACAGGCAGTTATCATTTGCACTTTCGATCATGAAAAAAAATTAGAATATTTTAATTATCATATTGAAAAGGGAGAAATATCATATCCGGATCCGCGGCCATATGATAAATTAAGAGAGCACCTGATTGATAGCAAGGAGAAAATATTAATTAATAATCATAATATAACTACCGCAGCTAAATACAACATGAAAGTAGTTCCGGGAACGGAATTACCTAAATCAATGTTATTTGTACCGCTCATTTCAGGCGATAAAGTAAGGAGTTACGTTAGTCTTCAAAACATCGATTCAATAAACGCATTTTCTGAATCTGATGTACGACTCCTGGAAACACTTGCCAATAGTATGGCGGTTGCTTTGGAAAATGCAAGATTATTTGATGAAACAAATCGCTTATTAAAAGAAACAGAACAACGCACAGCGGAACTTGCGGTAATTAATAGTGTACAGGATGGTCTTGCAAAAGAATTGGATATACAGGGCATTTATGATTTGGTAGGTAATAAAATCCGTGATCTTTTCGACGCCCAGGCAGTTCTTATTGCCACTTTCGATCATGAGGCGGGAGTAGAGAAATTCAACTACAATATTGAAAAGGGAATGCGGTATTATCCTGATCCAAGGCCACTGGGTAAGTTAAGACTTCATATGATACAATCCCGGAAGAAGGTTGTTATCAATAAACAGGAAGAGGGTTATGCCTGGTTCGGAACGGAAGTATTGCCGGGTACTGAACCAATAAAATCAGGAGTATTTGTTCCGTTAATGATTGGAGATAAAATTACAAGTTATGTAAGCCTTCAAAATATTGACAGGGAAAATGCTTTTAGTGACTCCGATATTCGCCTGTTAGAAACATTGGCAAATAGTATGAGTGTGGCATTGGAAAATGCGCGGTTATTTGATGAAACAAACAGGCTGCTGAAAGAAACAGAACAGCGAACAGCAGAACTCGCAGTTATCAATAGTGTACAGGAAGGGTTAGCGAAAGAATTGGATATGCATGCGATTTATGAATTGGTTGGTGAAAAGATCAGGAACATTTTTAATGCGCAGGTTATTGATATTGTAACGTATGACAGTACTACAAATTTATTGAACGACCGGTATGCATATGAAAAGGGAGACAGAACATTAGTTGGAACCTGGGAACCTTTTGGGTTTCGTAAACATGTTATCGATACCGGCGAATTATTAGTGATCAATAAGGATTTAGATAAAAAGAGTCTTGAATTTGATAGCAAAGTTCTTCATGGCGAACAGCCAAAATCTGCAGTTTGGGTTCCTCTCATGTCTGGTAATGAAGTAAAAGGAATGATCAGTTTACAAAACCTGGATAAAGAAAATGCTTTTAGTGATTCAGATATCCGGCTTCTTACAACTTTAGCCAACAGCATGACAGTGGCGCTGGAGAATGCAAGGTTGTTTGATGAAACTAATCGCTTATTAAAAGAAACAGAACAACGCACGGCAGAATTAGCAGTTATTAACAGCGTCCAGGAAGGTCTTGCTCATGAACTGGATATGGAGGGTATTTATAATCTTGTAGGTGACCGGGTTCAAAATCTTTTTAATGCGCAGGTTGTACTTATTTCCAGTTTTGATCTTGATAATAAGATTGAACATTTCAATTACTTTTTTGAAAATAATGAAAAAGTACAAGCCGAATCCAGACCTATCAACAAACTCAGGCAATTATTAATTGATAAGAAACGCAGCATTTATATATCCACGGAAGAACAGGCCCGGGTTGAGTTTGGTGTAACGGCAATTGGCGATACAAAAATGCCTAAGTCACTGTTGTTTGTACCTCTGCTCACTGGAAATGACATTCGTGGTTATGTCAGCCTACAAAATGTAGATAAAGAAAATGCATTTTCCGAATCCGACATACGTTTGCTGGAAACACTCGCCAACAGTATGAGTGTGGCTTTGGAGAATGCAAGATTATTTGATGAAACCAATCGCTTATTAAAAGAAACAGAACAACGTACCGCAGAACTGGCAGTAATAAACAGTGTGCAGGAAGGTCTGGCCAAAGAACTGGATATGCAGGGAATTTATGATTTAGTTGGCGATCGGGTTCAGCACCTCTTTCATACACATGCTGTAATAATTGCCAGTTTCGATCTTATAACCAGGACTGAACATTTCAATTATGCATTTGAAAATGGAGAAAAATATAAGCTTGACTCCAGACCCATTAATAATTTGCGCCAAATACTTATTGATAAAAAACAAACCATTTACATAGAAACTGAAGAAAAAGCAAAAAATGAGTACGGTATTACAGCAATAGCAAATACCGGGATGCCAAAATCGCTGATGTTTGTTCCTCTTCTGGTAGGAAATAATATAAAAGGTTATGTTAGTATTCAGAACATTGATAAAGAAAATGCTTTCAATCAATCTGATGTTCGTCTTCTTGAAACATTGGTTAACAGTATGAGTGTTGCTTTGGAAAATGCCAGGTTGTTTGATGAAACAAATCGGTTGCTTAAAGAAACGGAACAACGTACAGCAGAACTTGCGGTGATAAATAGTGTGCAGGATGGATTGGTAAAGGAGTTCCAGTCGCAGGGTATTTATCAACTTGTTGGCGAAAAACTTTGTGAATTGTTCGATACCCAAACTGTTTTGATACGAACATTTGATCACGAAACAGGAATGGAAATATGGCGCTATGCAATAGAAAAGGGGCAGCGGCAATACAGCGACCCTCGTCCGTTTATATGGGCCAATCGCCAACTGATAGAAACACATAAACCCATTCTTATAAATGAAAATTATGTAGAGACAGCAATGAAATTTGGCGGAAGCGGTGTTAGTATGGGCCAGGCTCCAAAGTCTGCCGTATTTGTACCCATGATAGTAGGAGATTCAATAAGAGGTTCAGTAAGTCTTCAAAATGTAGATAAAGAATTTGCCTTTAATGATGCAGACGTAAAATTATTAACCACACTTACAAACAGCATGGGTGTGGCATTGGAAAATGCAAGACTGTTTGATGAAACAAGTCGCTTATTAGACGAATCTAAACAGAGAGCTAATGAACTTTCTACAGTAAATAATATAAGCCAGGCATTAACGTCGCAATTAAATCCTGAAGAGCTTATTAAGTTAGTGGGCGATCAAATGAAGAATCTTTTTAAAGCAAATATTATTTATGTAGCGTTGCTTGATAAAAAAACAAAGCTTATCAATTTTCCATACCAGCATGGTGAGGTAATGCCGCCACGTATGTTGGGCGAAGGGCTTTCATCTAAAATAATTCAAACAGGTAAATCATTACTCATCAATAAAGATGTTGATGCAACAACTGCTGCATTGGGTATACACCGCGTTGGTATTCCTTCCGCTTCTTACCTGGGTGTGCCAATACCCGTTGGCGATGAGATCATCGGCGTATTAAGTGTTCAAAGTACTGAAGCTGAAAATAGATTTAATGAAAATGATGAACGATTATTATCAACCATTGCTGCATCGGTAGGTGTTGCTTTAAGAAAGGCACAACTTTTTGAAGAAGTGATACAAGCCAAGCACATAGCAGAAGAAGCCAGCAAAGCTGCAGAAAAAGCAAATGAGGCCAAGAGTGCTTTTCTTTCTACCGTCAGTCATGAATTAAGAACACCATTAACTTCTGTATTGGGCTTCGCCAAAATAATCAGGAAGAGATTGGAAGAAAAAATATTTCCAATTGTTGATAAGACAGATTCTAAAACAGCAAAAACCATCAACCAGATTTCAGATAACTTACAGGTGGTGATCTCGGAAGGCGAGCGACTCACGCATTTAATTAATGATGTACTTGACCTGGCAAAAATTGAAGCGGGGAAAATGGAATGGAATCTTGAAAATGTATCCCTACCTGAGGTAGCAGAACGAGCCATAGCCGCTACCACCGCTTTATTTGATCAGAAAAAATTAAAACTGGTTAAACAAATTGAAAACGGTCTTCCCGATATTTCCGGTGACCGGGATAAACTGATACAGGTTATTATCAATCTTATTTCAAATTCTGTAAAGTTTACCGATAAAGGCTCTGTTACATGCCGTGTTTACCGGGAAAAAGATGAACTCATTGTCAGCATAACCGATACAGGTATCGGTATTGCCCCTGAAGATTATGCTGCGGTATTTGAACAGTTTAAACAGGTTGGAGGCGATACACTTACCGATAAACCGAAAGGAACAGGATTAGGATTACCAATTTGTAAAGAAATTGTAGAACATCATGGTGGCCGCATCTGGTTGCAGAGTGAAGTAGGAAAAGGAAGTACTTTTTCTTTTGCATTACCTCTTATCCAATCAGAAAATAAAAATAAAGACACCCCTATTCATTTAAATGAATTGATGAAACAATTGAAAGAACAAATGGTTTTTTCAAAATTAAAAATTGATGGGAAAAATGCATCCATCCTGGTGGTAGATGATGATGATTCTATAAGATCATTATTACACCAGGAGCTGAGTGACGCAGGATATTTAATTGAAGAAGCGAAAGATGGAAAACAAGCTTTGGAATGTATCCGTAAAAACCGGCCCGATCTTATTATCCTGGATGTTATGATGCCGGAGATGAACGGATTTGATGTGGCAGCTATTTTAAAAAACGATCCGCAAACGATGGATATACCTATCATTATCTTATCAATTGTGCAGGATAAGGCAAGGGGTTTCCGCATTGGCGTAGATCGCTATCTTACCAAGCCCATTGATACCACAAAATTATTTGAGGAAGTAGGTACTTTATTAGAACAGGGCAAGTCGAAGAAAAAGGTAATGGTGGTTGATGAAGACAGCACTGTGGTACGTTCCTTAACTGAAGTGTTGCAAACGAAAGGATATATTGTTGTAGAATCAGACGGGAAAGAATTGGTTGAAAAAGCAATTTCAACACAACCGGATATTATTATCCTTAATTCTGTTCTATCCGACAAACATCAAATTGTTCAATCGCTGCGTTTTGAAAAAGGATTGGAAAATGTATTGTTTTTAATTTACCAATAAAAAAAATAAGAAGAATAAAAATTTAAAAAATAAGAGAACTAATGGAACAAAAAATTTTAATTGTAGATGATGAACCCCACATCCGTATGCTTATTGAACAAACACTCGAAGAACTTGAAGATGAAGGTGTGGAATTTTTAACAGCAGAAAATGGAGAAATTGCTTTTGAAATTATTCAAAAGGAAAAACCACAATTAGTTTTCCTAGATGTGATGATGCCCAAAATGAATGGCATGGAAGTATGCAGAAAAGTAAAAAAAGAACTTAGCCTTGATAATGTTTATATTGTTTTACTAACTGCAAAAGGCCAGGAATTAGACAGGCAAAAAGGACAGGAAGTAGGCGCAGATGTTTACATGACCAAGCCATTTGACCCTGAAGCAATTTTAAACAAAGCCCGTGAAGTACTGGGTTTGAAATGACATACACCATTCGCTATAAAACTTTTTTTTCAAACTATGGCCAGGTTAAGTCTCAAAAATATTCTCTCAAAAAAAAATGATGCTTCGGTATTGGTGCTTTCATTTATTGAGCAAATGAATGCTCATATAAGTATTGAAGACGAACAGGGGAAATTTTTGTGCGGCAACATAGAGGTACTGTCTCAATATCAGCATCCGGTGAAGCTGCAGGATGAAATTCTTGGATGGGTTAAGGGAGATGAAAAAGCAATTTATATAGCTTCCCTGCTTACATTATTGGCGCAAAAAGATTTTGAAAGAAAAAACCTGGGCAGCGAAGTATTGATACTATACCAGGAAGTAAATATGGTTTTTAATTTTTCTGATAAACTGGCGCAGGCTATAGGCCCGGTAGCCATTGCACAAATAGCCGTGGACGAGGCTATGCACCTCATCCATTCAGTAAGCGGACTGGTTGTATTATGGGATGAGGGCAGTAAGCAATTACAAATACCTGCAGCATCCGGACAGGATTTATTTGACAAAGAAAAAATAATCCGCCATGCAGATCTTTTGCTAAGAATAGGGTTGAGTGGGCAATCAGAAATCATGAGCGATCTCACACCTTTAAAAGAGCCGGGGATAATTGGCCCGGAGATACAGTCGCTTATTTATGCAGCACTCAAAGTAAAGCACCGGGTAATGGGCGCTATTATTCTTGCAGGTAATAGCCAAATGCAATATGCAGCAGCCGATCTAAAATTTCTTACTACGCTGGCACTGCAATCATCATCGGCTATTGAAAGCGCACTGTTGTATGAAAAAAACATTAGGGAAGCACATGAACGGGAAGAAGCTATGCGTAGAATTTATGAAATAACTGCAAAATTTGTTCCGTATGAATTTATTGGTTCGCTGGGGCATGATGTAATAACAGATGTAAAATTGGGAGATCAGGTGGAAAAAATTGTAACTGTTCTTTTTTCAGATATAAGAGATTATACCACCTTATCTGAGCAAATGACGCCGGAAGAGAATTTTAAATTCGTCTGCTCCTTTAATGAACGTATGGGGCCGTGTATTCGTAAACACACTGGATTTATTAATCAATATCTCGGTGATGCAATCATGGCCATTTTCCCTCGGAATGCTGCGGATGCACTATCTGCAGCAATTGAAATGCAAAAGCAAGTAGAAGAATTTAATTTGATAAGGAAGTCTGATGGCCAAATGCCTATTCAAATAGGTGTGGGCATGCATACGGGTCCTTTGATAATGGGTATAACCGGAGATGCAGATCGTTTGGATGCTACTACCATTTCCGATACGGTCAATACAGCTTCACGACTGGAAAGCCTGACAAAATATTATAAAGCCAGTATTATTTTAAGCGACGCCTGCCTGGAGCAAATTACCCAAAAAGAAAAATTTCATTTGCGCTATATCGGTCTGGTGCAACTAAAAGGGAAACAACAATCCATTAAAATACATGAATGCTTCAGCGGTAATATTGAAGAAGATATTTTTAAAAAACAAAAGACACTTTCTACCTTCAATGAAGGAATTGATAATTATTTAAACAGATCATTTGGAACTGCCGTCCAGGCTTTTTTATCAGTGGCAGAAGTGCACCCGGAAGACCGGACTGCCGAATTCTTTCTCACTAATGCAAAGCATTATCTTAAAAAAGGAGTACCTGAAAACTGGGTTGGTGTTTTGGAAATGATGAACAAATAAATATTTTTTAAAGATGATATATGTTTTAAATAATTTAGAACGAATGAATTTACCTGAATAAAATAAGGAATTAAAAAAGTAAAAAATTACATGTCTCAATCCCGTCAACTCGCCGCCATCATCCCGCCTTAGGAGGGACTGATATAGTAGGTTATGCTGCATTATTGGGCAATAATGAACAAAAACCTTTTTCAATTCTTAATATAAATCGGTTGTTACAAAACCATTTCCGACCGAAGATTGAAGCCGTATTGAAAAAAATGACTCCATTAAAAGAAAAATAAATAGTAAACATAAAACCAAAACAAATGCAAAAACAATCAAGCTTCAGTAGTGCTTTAATTGCTGCCTTCACTGTCGTTACTTTATTATTTACTGCCTGCTCATCACCGGAAAAGGAAATAGCAAAAGCAGATCCGGTTGAAGCCAATATTAAAGCCTACACCCACACCTGGGATGAGATCATGAATAAAGGAAAACTTGACATGTTCAATGACAGCAACTTTACCAAAGATGTGGTGATGCATGCCAGCCCAACAGATGTAGTTGGTATTGACAGTGCAAGAGCATACTATGCAAACTTTCTTACAGGATTCTCTGATATTAAGTTCACCATTAAAGATGTTTTTGGGCAGGGAGAAAAACTGGTAAAATACTGGAACTTTAAAGGAAAACATACGGGTGTATTCTTCGGTATCCCGGCAACAGGCAAAACAGTTAGTCTTGACGGCACCACAATTATAAGGATGTCTAATGGAAAAATTGCAGAAGAAAGAGATTTCTACGACAACCTTGATTTCATGACGCAATTAGGGCTGATGCCGCCAGCGGGGAAATAATGCTTTTGAACTAACTAAAAAAAAGTCTGAATAAATTTATATGAAAGCAAAAACAATCAAAGGAAATTCTACAGAAGAAATTAAAACAGCATTTGCACAAAGCATTGCTGATGGTTTTAAACCAACCTTGGCTATTGTATTCATGTCAATCAAACAGGATAGGGATTCCATTTGTGCTTTATTGGATAAGGAAGGCATTGCCCTATTTGGCACTACAACAAATGGCGAATTTATTGATGAAGAATTGGGAAAAGAATCTGTAGTTATATTGATGCTCGATATGAACCGGGATTATTTTAGCATTTTATTTGAGGAGTATCCCAATAAAAACTACCGTGAAATAACCGCTGCCATGGCAAAAAAAACATTGGAAACTTTTGCGCATCCGGCATTCCTTATTGCCGGCAGTAACATGGAAACCGATGCTGAACAATTGCTCTTTGGCTTTGAAGACATTATTGGCAAGCAGGTAAATGTTTATGGTGGTATGGCGGGAGATGATTATTCTTTTTCAGAACAGTTTGTATTTACCAATGGCAAAGCCAGTAACAGGGGCATTGTAGCCTTAGCGCTTAATGAAGACAAAATTAAAATAAAAGGCCGGGCTACCTGCGGCTGGAAAGCAGTGGGTACAGAAAAAACGGTAACCAAAAGTATCGGCAATCATGTATATACTGTTGATGATATACCAGTACTGGATATTACTGCAAAATATGGTGGCATTGAAAACATCTCACCGGATAATAAAAATTTAATAATGGAGATAGCTACCAGTTTTCCCCTGCAATTGCAGCGTGAATCCGGAGACCCTGTTATGCGGCCTGGCCTGGTAGTAGACTGGAGCGACCACTCTTTTTATTGTAGCGGTACAGTTCCCCAGGGTTCTAAAGTAAGATTTTCTCTTCCTCCCGATTTTGATGTGATTGAAAAAGTAATAGCTGGTTGCGAAGATTTGAAAGCAAATGAAATGCCGGAAGCCGATGCAGTGATTGTGTTTAGCTGTGCCGGCAGGCTCCTTTCGCTGGGGCCGTTAATGAGTAAAGAAATTGAAGGTGTAAAAAATACCTGGAACGTTCCGATGGCCGGTTTTTTCTCCAATGCAGAACTGGCAAGAGCCACCAAAGGAAACCTGGAGATGCATAATTGTACAACCTGTTGTGTAGTATTAAAAGAAAAATAAAAAATGGAGACCAGATACCATATAAAAAAACGGGCCTGCCCCACACAGGCATTTATGCGGGGGTATAACCGAAAAACCAAACGAGTAGGAAACTAAAATCAAACTAATATGAACAAAGTAACATTATTGTACGGGCATCCAAAAGATCCGGAGGCATTTGAAAAGTATTATAAAGAAACGCATCTTCCTATTGCCTCAAAGATGAAAGGTGTAACTAAACTCGAATTAACAAAGTTTCTCTCAGCTCCTGATGGAGGAATGGCTGCTTATTATCGAATGGCTGAACTTTATTTTTCAAGTCCGTCCGAAATGGAGCAAACACTTGGTTCACCAGAGGGACAAGCTGCTGTTGCTGATCTACCCAATTTTGCAACCGGAGGTGTAACGGTAATTATAGGGACTGTTGAAAATTAAAATTAATGAGAATGATATAAACTATACACATAACATGAGATACCCCAAGGTCGCAAAGCTCTGCAGTTGTGTGGTATTAAAGGAAAAATAATTTTTTGAAATAAACTAATCTTTTATGACAGCAAAAACGATTAAAATAACACCTGTTGTGTGGTAGTACTAAAAGAAAAATAAACTAATAATGAACCAGAACCTGCAAAAGATTTCAAATTTTATTCAGCAAGCCGAACATTTATCTGCTGAAGAAATAGCTTCCCTTACTAAGGCTGTAAAGGATACTGATAGTGAAATGGCCATTTCGGAATTCAAACTCGAAAGAACAGAAAAAGTAAAACGGACCACTGCCATTCTGTTGGAAGAAACCATTGAAGAACTGGAACAAAAACGGAAGGCAGTTGAAGCACAGAACCGTGAACTGGAAGTTGAATCCTCTCTCGAGCGGGTTAGAACACAGGCCATGAGCATGAACAAACCGAATGACCTGATGGATATCTGCCAGGTAGTTTACACAGAACTTCAATTACTGGATTTTAATGAGCTCAGGAATGCGATGATCAATATTTATAATGATGATAAAAATTCTTTTTTAAATTATGATTATTCTGCAACCGCTGGCAAAACGGTTACGCAGATGCCTTATAATTTCCATCCATTAATTGATAAGCAGGTCAGGGAAACTAAAAATGCAGGTGATGCCTTTAATGAATTTTCATTTACCGGTAAAGAATTAAAAGACTTCAGGGAATTAAGAAAAAATAATGGGGAACTGGATGATCCGAAACTGGAAGACAGTTCTTCACTGCACTATTATTTTTATTCAATTGGTAATGGCTCTATAGGCATTTCAACTTACAGCGCTATTACTGCAGAAAAACTGGAATTGCTAAAACGATTCAGAAATGTTTTTAATTTATCCTACCAACGATACACAGACATAGCTTTAGCCGAAGCCCAGGCACAAGAAGCACAAATTGAACTGGCTTTAGAAAGAGTCCGTGCAAGAACAATGGCGATGCAGCGAAGTGATGAACTTACACAAGCTTCTAATTTATTGTTTCAGCAAATGCAGGCATTGGAGATACCCGCATGGAGTGCAGGTTATTGCATTTGGGATGATGATAAACAATCGGCCACTTTTTGGATGAGCAGCGAAGGAATGTTGCAACCGCCATTTTCAGTACCTCTGACAGATAACTCCATGTTTATTCATTACCGGGAAGCTTATCTGCATGGAGAAGAGTACTATGCGGAAGAATTCGGTGGTGAAGAATTGGTAAAACATTACCAATACATGGGGACAATGCCGGATATAATAAAAATGTTGGATATGGCTAATAAAGCAGGAATTGAAATACCTGTTTTTCCCGAATTCCAGGTCAATCATGTTGTCTATTTCTCAAAAGGTTTTCTTTTATTCGTCACGCTTCAACCGGTACCCGAGATGCAGGATATCTTTAAGCGTTTCGGAAAAGTTTTTGAACAAACCTATACCCGTTTCCTCGATCTCCAAAAAGCAGAAGCACAGGCAAGAGAATCACAGATTCAACTGGCATTGGAAAGAGTTCGTGCAAGAACGATGGCCATGCAACGAAGTGATGAATTGGCCGATGCCGCATCATTATTATCTAAACAAGTAAGTGAATTTGGTATTAAAGTCTGGTCAACCGGTTTTCAAATATGGAATGCTGATGATATCTCAACTACTGTATGGGTGAGTGCTCCGGATGGTGGTATCGCGGCACCTTTCAGGTTACTATATAACGAAGACATTTTTTTCAAACGGATTTATGAAGCCAGGCAAAGCGGAGAAGATTTTTTTGTAATGGAATCAAGTGGTAAAGAGTTGGAAGAAACTTACAATTACATGTTTAATCTTCCTGGGCTAAAAAAATATTTTGATGATGCGTTGAATTCCGGGTTCGAAGTACCAAAATTTCAAATTACACATTGTGCCTTTTTTTTGCAAGGCTATGTGATGTTTATTACTTACGAACCATGTCCTGAAATGTGGGATATCTTCAAACGTTTCGGCAAAGTTTTCGAACAAACCTATACACGCTTTCTTGATCTGCAAAAAGCAGAAGAACAGGCAAGAGAATCACAGATTCAATTGGCCATGGAAAGAGTTCGTGCAAGAACAATGGCCATGCAGCGAAGCGAGGAATTGGGAGATGTGGCAGAAATATTATTTAAACAAGTGCAGGAACTGGGAATTCATGCATGGTCTACCGGGTTTAATGTCTGGCAGGAAGGGGATGACTCCTATATCGACTGGGCAACTAATCCGTCTGGAGGATTCATGGAACCTTATACGGTAGATCTTACTTCACACCCTTTTTTCCGTGAGATAAGTGATGCAAAAAAAAGAGGTGAAGATTTTCATGTGTTCGAAATATCAGGAGAACCTCTTGCAGAAACCTATGCGCTGTTGGCGAGCTTTGCGCCAAAACAATTTGAAGAAGTCCTGGCATCCGGTTTTCAGTTTCCCACCCACCAGATTAACCATTATGTATTTGGTGCACAAGTAGGCTTGATGTTTATTACGCCTGAACCATGCCCGGAAGCACATGATATTTTTAAGCGTTTTGGAAAAGTATTTGAACAGACCTATACAAGATTTCTTGATTTACAAAAAGCCGAAGCACAGGCAAGAGAAGCAAAGATTGAAGCTGCATTAGAGAAAGTTCGTAGCAGAACCATGGCTATGCATCACAGTTCAGAGTTATCAGAAGCGGCCTCGCTCCTGTTTAACCAATTAAATCAACTGGGAGCAGAATTATGGTCTTGTGGATTCGCCATTTGTGAAAAGGAAAATGTAATGGTGGAAAAATGGATGAGCAGTCCCAATTCAGGTCAACTACTGGATTCTCAGTTTATACCTTATACGGCAGATCATGGAGAGAAACGCATGTATGATACCTGGAATAATGGCATTGACTTAGATACTTTTGTCCTGGAAGGTGACGAATTGCAGAAGATTTATGAACACTTTATGACGATTCCTTCCGCGAAAGAAAATATTCAAAAAGTTATTGAATCCGGAATTTCACTGCCTGTGTGGCAAAAAAATCATGTCGCAACTTTCAAATATGGATATCTGCTATTTATAACTACCCAACCCTTTGAAGATTCGCAGGTATTTATACGCTTTGCCAAGGTTTTTGAACAGACCTATACCCGTTTCCTTGATCTACAAAAAGCTGAAGCGCAGGCAAGAGAAGCGCAGATCGAAGCTTCTATGGAAAGAGTTCGAAGCAGAACAATGGCCATGCATAAGAGCGAGGAATTAGGAGACGTCTCTGTCTTGTTATATCGAGAACTTACATCTCTCGGAGTTTCAGATTTTTTCATTTGTGGCTATGTAGAAGTCGATGAAGAAAATAATATGCAGCGCACTTGGATGACCAGGCCCGATGGAACCTCCTTAGGTGTCTCCAACATACCCTTGACGGGGGATCCGGTGCTTAATGAACGATATAGCAACTGGAAAAAACGGGTGGAAGTGTTCCAGCAGTGTGTACCGGAAGATCAGCTAACCAAGCATGTGCAATTTTGTAGCCCATCTTTCAAGAATGATGAAGCAGATAATATTGTTAGGTCTTTCCCTGTTCCATGCGTATTTTATTGTAGCAATTTTCAATACGGATACTTACACATTATTACTGGTTCGGAATTGCCTAAGGAGTCCGAGTCGTTGCTTGCAAGATTTACTCGAGTGTTTGAGATGACATACAAGCGTTTCCTCGATTTACAAAAAGCCGAAGCACAGGCAAGAGAAGCACAAATTGAACTTGCCTTGGAAAGAGTTCGTGCAAGAACGATGGCCATGCAGCGAAGTGAGGAATTGACAGATACTGCCGCTTTACTTTTTCAGCAGGTAAATGAATTAGGTATTCATCAATGGGGTAATTCATTTCAACTTTGGGATGATGATATGAATGCGGTTACCGCATGGACATGCACCGAAGGTGTGAGGTTGCCAATATTCAAAATACCAACGACAGAAGATCCTGTCATGATCAATATCGTTAACGCGGCACGAAAAAGGGAAGATCTTTATGTGGAACCAATGGGAGGAGAAGCATTGCAAAATCATTATAACTACATGTTTTCACTTCCCACTTTAAAAGAAGTATTTTTTGGAAAGTTAGCTGACGCTGGTTTTACTCCCCCCACATTTCAAATCTTTCATGCCGCTTATTTTTCTTATGGCTACATCCTGTTTATTACGCATGAGCCCTATCCTGAAGCGCATGATATATTCAAACGCTTCGCAAAAGTTTTTGAACAGACCTATACCCGATTTCTTGATCTGCAAAAAGCAGAAGCGCAGGCAAAAGAAGCAAAGATTGAAGCAGCATTGGAAAAAGTTCGTTCAAGAACAATGGCAATGCAACGAAGCGAGGAATTGCCAGATGCAGCCTTGTTATTATTTAAACAGTTACAGATATTAGGTGTGCCGCTATTTACTTGCAGCTTTAATATTTGGGACGATGACAAGAAAGCTTCTACCTGTTGGGGTGCAAGGGAAGACGGTCTTGCACCACCTTTTAAAACGTCCAGTAAAGAAGATGTTTTTGTTCATATTTATGAAGCTGCACAAAGAGGTGAATCTTTATTTGTGAGGGAACAGGATGGTGAGGAATTGGAAGTACATTACAGGTATCTGATTTCTATCCCGGAAGTTAAATCAATTGCTGACGAATTATTAAAGGCTGGCCTTTCCTGGCCAACCTTTCAAATTATCCATTGTGCTTTTTTTTCACAAGGTTATCTCTTGTTCATTTCTTATAAGCCGGTACCCGAAGCTTATGATATTTTTAAACGCTTTGCAAAAGTTTTCGAACAAACCTACACCCGCTTCCTCGATCTGCAAAAAGCAGAAGCACAGGCAAGAGAAGCGCAGATTCAACTGGCAATGGAAAGGGTTCGTGCAAGAACGATGGCCATGCAGCGAAGCGATGAACTGGCAGAAGCTGCATCAATATTATTTAAACAGGTATATGACTTAGGTATTAATTCCTATTCAACCGGTTTTAATATCTGGGAGGCTGATGACATATCCGCTACTGCCTGGATGAGCAAACCTGACGGTGAGATTCAGATTCCAGTCAGGATACCATATACAGAAGATCCTTTCTTCAAACAGATTTATGAGGCAAGGCAAAGTGGCAATGATTTTTTTGTGATGGAATCGGGTGGTGAAGAATTGGCGGAAACTTACCGGTACATGTTTAATCTTCTGGGACTAAAAGAGATGTTTAATGAATATGAAGATTCCGGTTTTCCTACTCCAACGTTTCAAATTACACATTGTGTGTTTTTTCCGCATGGGTATTTAATTTTTATTACACTGGAAGCCTATCCTGAAGCCTGGGATATATTCAAACGTTTTGGTAAAGTTTTCGAACAAACCTATACCCGTTTTCTTGATCTGCAAAAAGCAGAAGCCCAGGCAAGAGAAGCAACCATAGAATCGGCTCTTGAAAAAGTACGTGGCCGTGCAATGGCCATGCATAAAAGTGATGAGTTGCTGGAGGCCGGAGAATTATTATACAGGGAGCTTTCCAAACTCGGTATTCCTAGTTTGACGGCCGGATATGTGTTAATGGATGAAGAAGAAAAAATCGGATGGAATTATACGGCAAGCCCAGCCGATGGCAAAATCGCCCCCCTGCCAGTTGGAATACCGCATACAGAAACATCAGTGATGAAATCTGTTGCTGCTAGCTGGAAAAAACAGGAGCCCTATTATTTTATAGAGCTGGATGCACAGGAAACGATTGCCCACCAAACTTATATTGCAGAGCATAGTATTAATTTCCCCTATACAGCCGCGGAACTTATTTCTTTTTCGCCTGGAAAAATAGTGTTACATAGTTTCAATTTCAAACAGGGGTATTTATTGATTGTTGGTTCAGCAAAGCTTACAGCAGACCAGGAAGAAATGATGCTGCGTTTTACCAAAGTGTTTGAGATGACTTATCGCCGTTTTCTCGATCTGCAAAAAGCTGAAGCGCAGGCAAGAGAAGCGCAGATAGAAGCAGCATTGGAAAGAGTAAGAAGCCGCACACTCGCCATGCAAAAAAGTGATGAACTGCAGGATGCGTCTCTGCTGTTGTTTCAACAGGTTCAGGCATTAGGTATACCTCCATTTGCCTGTGGTTTTAATATCTGGGATGACGACAAGAAAGAAGCTACCGCATGGATGGGGTCTGTACAGGGCCTTCAGCCAGCTTTTAAAACATCAAGTGCGAAGGATATTTATCTTCCTATTTATGAGGCGGCACAAAGAGGAGAATCTTTATTTGTGAAAGAACAGGCCGGTAAGGAATTGGAAATTCATTATCAGTATTTGGCTACCATTCCGGTATTCAGAGATATTATTATGGTAAACTGGGCGAAGGCCGGTGTTTCTTTTCCAACCTTTCAAATTATTCATTGTGCTTTTTTTTCACAGGGCTACCTGATGTTCATTACGTACGAGCCGGTACCAGAAGCTTATGATATTTTCAAACGCTTCGCAAAAGTTTTTGAACAAACCTATACCCGTTTTCTTGATCTTCAAAAAGCCGAGGCACAGGCAAGAGAAGCGCAGATTGAAGCAGCATTGGAAAGAGTACGTAGCCGCACGATGGCGATGCAAAAAAGTGTTGAATTGCATGACGCTGCCAGGCTATTGTTTCAGCAAATACAATCTCTGGGCGTACCCCCGTGGAGTTGCGGATTTAATATTTGGGAGCCGGGGGACAAAATCTTTACCTCCTACATGGGTGGTTCTGAGGGCACCATTCTCGCCGCGTTTAAAATTCCACTAACCGAAGAAGAAGCGTTTATTCACTTCCAGGAATCGAGGGACAGGGGCGACAAACTTTTTGTAGATGTGTTAGAAGGGGACGCAATAAAAAAACACTATGAATATTTTACATCACTTCCCGGCATTAAGGAAATTTTTGAAGCCCGGGCGCAAGCTGGGTTTCCACTGCCCACATTTCAGATAAACCATCTTGCCAATTTCTCGCATGGCAATCTAATGTTCATTACTTATGAGCCCTGCCCACAGGCTCATGATATTTTCATACGCTTCGCAAAAGTTTTCGAACAGACTTATACAAGATTTCTTGATCTTCAAAAAGCAGAAGCACAGGCAAGAGAAGCAAAGATTGAAACTGGATTGGAAAAAGTTCGTAGCAGAACAATGGCCATGCAAAATAGTGAGGAATTGCAGGATACTGCTTTCCTATTATTTCAACAGATACAGGCATTGGATGTGTCGATATTTGGCTGTGGCTTTAATATCTGGGATGATGACAGGAAAGCCGCTACCGCATGGATGGCAAGGGAAGATGGTATTGCACCACCTTTTAAAACATCCAGTGCAGAAGATGTTTTTTTTCATATTCATGAGGCTGCACAAAGAGGAGAATCTTTATTTGTAAGAGAACAGGGTGGTGAGGAATTGGAAACTCATTACAGGTACATGGCTACTATTCCTCTCTTTAAAGAGGAAGCGGAAAAGATGGCGCAGGCAGGCATTTCTTTTCCCACTTTTCAAATTATGCATTGTGCTTTCTTTTCTCAGGGCTACCTCATGTTCATTTCTTATGAGCCGGTACTTGAAGCACACGATATTTTTAAACGCTTTGCAAAAGTTTTTGAACAGACCTATACAAGATTTCTTGATCTGCAAAAAGCAGAAGCACAGGCAAAAGAAGCACAGATTGAAGCGGCACTCGAAAGAGTACGTTCCAGATCGATGGCAATGCAGAATTCAGATGAATTGGCTGAGCTGGTTGCTACCGTATTCAAAGAACTTAACCGCCTTGAATTTGCATTAACAAGTTGTATCATCTGGATCAATAATCCCGAATCATTAACCGCGGAAATGTGGGTGGCAAGCACTGAAATGAACAAACCCCCCGAGCCTTATTATATAAAACCCTTCCGCCATCCTTATTTTAAATCAGTTTTGAATGCATGGAAAGAGAAAAATAAAAAATGGGTATATGAAATGAAGGGTGAGGAAAAGAAGATTTTCCAGCAAACATTTTTTAATGAAGTTGGTAGCTTTCCTTCAATCATAAAAAAGGCATTGGAAGCTCCTGAAAGTGTAGTGTATTCTGCATCATTCTACAATTTCGGAGCATTGGAAATAGTGGCAACCGAAAAGGTAACCGATAAGAAATTTGAAATTCTGCATAGGCTGGGCAAAGTGTTCGATATGTCTTATACCCGCTTTAATGATTTGAAACAGGCAGAAGCACAGGCAATGGAAGCTATTAAGCGCGCCTCCGTTGACAGGGTTCGTGCAGAAATAGCCTCCATGCGCACCATCAGCGATTTGGAAAGAATCACCCCATTAATCTGGAATGAATTAACCACGCTCGGTGTACCATTTATCCGCTGCGGTGTTTTTATTATGGATGAAGAGCAGCAACAGGTGCAAACATTTTTATCTACACCCGATGGAAAAGCAATTGCAGCTTTTCGTTTGCCTTATTATGCCACAGAACAAATGACACAGATAGTTACCCATTGGCAACAAAAGAAAATATTCAAAGACTACATGGATGAAGCTGCATTTATTGAGTACACAAAAAACCTCGTGCAGCAAGGCGCTGTTACAACCGGCGAAAAATATCTTACAGAAAATCGTCCAACTAATCTTTATTTACATTTCCTTCCATTCTTGCAAGGCATGGTGTATGTAGGCAATACCGCAACCTTGAGTGATGATGCATTGCAATTGGTGCAAAACCTTGCCGATGCATTCTCCACTGCCTATGCACGGTATGAAGATTTTAATAAACTGGAATCAGCGAATATTAAAATAGAAAAAACCTTGGTTGATTTGAAACAGGCACAGGCACAATTGGTGCAATCAGAAAAAATGGCTTCGCTTGGTGAACTCACTGCAGGTATAGCACATGAAATTCAAAACCCGTTGAACTTCGTCAATAATTTTTCGGAAGTAAATACGGAGTTAATTGAAGAAATGAAAGAAGAAATAGAAAAAGGAAATCTCGATGATGCAAAAGCCATTGCAAATGATATTAAAGACAATGAACAAAAAATAAATCATCATGGCAAACGTGCCGATGCTATTGTAAAAGGAATGCTGCAGCACTCACGGTCAAGCACAGGTGCAAAAGAACCTACAGATATTAATGCACTGGCCGATGAATATTTACGACTGGCTTATCATGGTCTGCGTGCAAAAGACAAATCGTTCAATGCAACAATGAAAACGGATTTTGATGAAAGCATTGGCAACATCAATATTATTCCGCAGGATATAGGAAGAGTCATTCTCAATTTAATTACCAATGCTTTTTATGTGGTTGATGAAAAAAAGAAACAGCAACCGGATGGATACGAACCAACTGTTTGGGTAAGTACAAAAAAGATAAATGGTAAAGTTGAAATAAAAGTAAAAGATAATGGCAACGGCATTCCACAAAAAGTATTAGATAAAATCTTTCAACCTTTCTTTACCACCAAACCAACAGGGCTGGGAACAGGATTAGGATTGAGCCTGAGCTATGATATTGTGAAAGCACATGGCGGAGAATTGAAAGTAGAAACGAAAGAAGGTGAGGGAAGTGACTTTATTATTTTATTACCGATTGTCTGAATCACGGATTAAACGGATTTAAGGATTTCACTGATTTCCTGGTTTCATATTATTGACTCTTAACCCGTGTAATCTTTTAATCCAAAAAATCTGTGATTCAGACAAATTATGATATTGTAAAAGCGAATGGCCTGTGATTTATAAGCCAGGGTAAATATAGATTTACCTACTTTTAGAAGTAATTTTAAACAAATATGTTTTATGCTGGCTGAGCCGTTTATTTGTTTTTTTCTTTTGCGAAGTGTTCGCAAGATATTGCGCAATGCCAACGTAATCAACAGATGGAATAAACCCATTACATTTTTACTATACGGCATAGTAATACTTTTTGCAGCAGGCTTTATATTTCATATTGATTTTGCAACTAAATGGATATGGCATGCACTTTTAATTGGAATCATTTGCATAGCTTATGTAGAAAAAGATTTTGCTGCTACCCGAACATTAATGTTTGCCGTATTGCCTTTTGCTATCTTATCATTTGCGGATGATATATTTAAATCTGTAATCGCATCGCAATATAAATACATTGATACCTATTTTGATATTGCCACCATATTTTCCGTTGTTTGGATGCTTGCCATGCTTCTTGTTTCAAGAAAACAGCAAAAGGCGCTGCGTCTTGAACATGCAAAAGCGCAACAACAGGAAGAACAAAGAAAATTGATGGAAGCAAAAAAAGCAGAGCTTGAAAAAATAGTGGAAGAAAGAACCGCAGAATTAAGACACCAAAAAGAACAGGTTGAAAATACGTTAACCGAATTAAAATCTACACAGGCTCAGCTTATACAATCAGAAAAAATGGCTTCGTTAGGCGAACTTACTGCAGGTATTGCACATGAGATACAAAACCCTTTAAATTTTGTAAATAATTTTTCTGAAGTTAATGCAGAATTGATTGAGGAAATGAAACAAGAAATTAATAAAGGCAATTTTGACCAGGTAAAAATTATTGCAAAGGACATAAAAGAAAATGAAGAAAAAATAAATCATCATGGCAAACGTGCCGATGCTATTGTAAAAGGTATGCTGCAACACAGCCGCAGCAGTGGTGGTGTAAAAGAACCAACCAACATCAACGCATTGGCAGATGAATATTTAAGATTGGCATATCATGGATTGCGTGCAAAAGACAAATCTTTCAATGCAACTATGAAAACGGATTTTGATAAAACAATTGGTCCTGTAAATATAATTGCCCAAGACATTGGTAGAGCTATTCTTAATCTGATAACAAATGCTTTTTATGCAGTAGCCGAAAAAAAGAAGCAAGGGTCGGAAAAATATGAACCAACCGTTTCAGTAAGTACAAAAAAGATCAGTAATAAAATATTACTAACGGTTATGGATAATGGCAAAGGCATTCCACAAAAAGTTATGGATAAAATATTTCAACCGTTCTTTACTACCAAACCCACTGGGCAGGGAACAGGGTTGGGATTAAGTTTGAGTTATGATATTGTAAAAGCACATGGAGGGGAAATAAAAGTGGAGACAAAAGAAGGTGAAGGAACTACATTTACAATAATCTTAAATAATAACATTTAAAATATGAATCTTAAACCGCGATCATTCATTTCTTTAAGAATCAGGCTGATTTTTTTTATAGTATTGTCTTTTTCTATTGAAACTTACTCACAACTGAACACGGGCAACTTTACTCAATTCACAGAAAAAGATGGATTACCGGGTGTACAGGTAAATGACCTGTTGATTGACAGACTCGGTTATGTGTGGACAGGTACTGTAAACGGACTGGCACAATATGATGGTTATACATTTAAAAGATTTTATTTCAATCCTAATGATACAAATACCCTGCATGGTCTTGAAATTTGGGGAATGTTAGAAGATCGAAAAGGGCAAATATGGATTAGCAGCATTCCGTCTTTTTTAGATGTATATAACCCAATTGATCAAAAATTCCGGCAATATAAATTTGCCGATCTGCTTCCTCACTCGGGGGCAACCGGAATCAACGTACGGGAGATGTGCGAAGATGATAATGGTAGAATTTATTTTGGACTGGACACATATGACGGGGACTCTGTTTCTACTCCACTGTTATATAAAAATGAGAACGAAGAACAGCTAAAGATCTTTCCTGTACCCGCTGATATGCATATGCTGAATATTTACAGGTTAAAAAAAGATAATAGTGGGAATGTTTGGATATTTAGCTGGAAGGGAATATTCAAAATTGATAAACACGGAAAATTATCCAGGTTTCAGGTGATTGATAAAGAATTTGGAAACAATGATGGGCCCGGAGATTTGAATTTTGATAAACAAGGACACATGTGGATTATTTCGCAGCAGCTGAAATTAATTGATATTGACCTGGAAACTTTTACTTATAAAACCTGGTATTCAAAGGAACTTTACAGAACTAACAACTCCTATTGGGCCCCCCGGAAGATTGTTTTTGATAAAGATGAAAATATCTGGATGGGTACTAACGGCGGCCTGCAGTTTTTTGATCGCAGGACAGAGCAGTTCGCCATGTTTACAACCGGCCCTCAAAAAGAACTGGAACATATGATAATTGATGATCTCAGTTTTGATAGTTTCGGAACTCTTTGGATAAGCACTGTGGCATCGGGCTTAGTAAAATATGATGAAAAGACTTTGTTGAAATCTTATACTTATGGTAATGGCGATAAAACCTCGCTTACTTCCGGATGGGCAAATAATATTTATGAAGCCAGTGATGGCAAAATATGGATAACCACGAGTGGGTCTGATAAGACCTCAGGAATAAATATTCTTGATCCCCATACTGGCGATATCAGGAAAATAACCTATCCCCAGATTCAAAACAGGATTAATACTGTACAAGCAATATGGGAAAATACCCCTGATGAATATTATCTTGGAACATTTAATGGTCTTTATAAATTTTCTGAAAAGACGCTTAAACTTAATCCTGTAAAACTTGCTGGATTGCCCGAAAAGTCAGTTATTATTTCCCATTTAAAAGACAGTAAGGGTAATGAATGGCTCTGCACTCACATTGGAGTATATAAAAAAGAAAAAGGCACTGATACCTACAAACAATATGATCTGAGCCGGGTAAATGGCAGCAATGCTGCCAGCAATTGGACAAAAAGGATGCTGGAAAGCAAAAAACATGGGTTGTGGATATTAACAGGTAATGGATTGTTTTTATACAATTACACGACCAATAAAATAGAAAGGCATGGATATGATAAAAATGCAGGGGACATTTTTGTAACACAGGACATTAATTCATTATACGAAGATGCTGATGGTATCGTATGGGTGGGCACCTGGTCGGGTGGATTGAGCAAATATAATGTTGAAACAAAAAAAATAAAAACTTATACAAGAAATGAAGGCCTTCCTTCCATGAGTATTCAGGGGATATTGGCTGACGAAAAAAACAATGCTTTATGGTTAAGTACGTTTGAAGGGCTGAGCCGGTTTAATTTAAAAACAGAACAATTCAATAATTTTTCTATTGCAGATGGCATACAGGGACAATTGTTTGCTGATGGTGCTTACCTGAAAACTTCAGGGGGTTTATTTGCGTTTGGCGGATCAAATGGAATAACGATTTTTAATCCGGCTGATGTAAACAAAAGCTCGATTCCTCCCAAAGTTTTTTTAACCGATTTGAAACTATTCGACAAATCAATCATACCGGGAGAAAGCGCCATTCTGAAAAAACCTGTTTATGAAACTGATAAGATTATGCTGTCCTATAACCAGAACAATCTTTCACTCGAGTACCTTGCTTTACATTTTTCAAACCCTGCACTAAACAGGTATAGCTATAAATTGGAAGGCTATGATAATGAATGGCGTGATGTGGGCAATCAACGTGTGGCATTTTATCCGAATCTTCCACCGGGTAAATATACATTTCATGTAAAAGCAGCCAATGATAAAGGAGTGTGGAATGAAAAGGGCGCCACCCTTTTGATAATTGTTAATAAACCCTGGTGGAAAACAACCTGGGCCTATATTATTTATGGGCTACTTTTTATTGTGCTGGCCTTTTCTGTTGATCGTTATGTACGTCGCAGGCTGGTGCAAAAAGAAAGAGAAAGAAGCCGTGCCCGTGAATTGGCACAGGCAAAGGAAATTGAAAAAGCCTATAACGAATTGAAGACAACACAGGCACAGCTTATCCAATCCGAAAAAATGGCGAGCCTTGGAGAGCTAACCGCTGGCATTGCCCATGAAATACAAAACCCGTTAAACTTTGTAAATAATTTTTCAGAGGTAAATAAAGAATTGTTGGTGGAGATGAATGAAGAAATTGAGAAAGGAAATTATAATGAAGTAAAATCAATTGCAAAAGACGTTACTGAGAATGAAGAAAAAATAAATCATCACGGGAAAAGAGCCGATGCGATTGTAAAAGGTATGCTGCAGCACAGTCGCAGCAGCAGCGGTGTAAAAGAACCAACCGATATTAATACATTGGCAGATGAATATTTGCGATTAGCTTATCATGGTTTAAGGGCAAAGGACAAATCTTTCAATGCAACTATGAAAACGGATTTTGATAAAACAATTGGAAATATAAATATCATTCCGCAGGATGTTGGCAGGGTGATTCTTAATTTAATAACCAATGCATTTTATGCTGTAACAGAAAAAAAGAAACAAATTGCTGATGCCCGCCCGGATGACCTGGTCGGACGGGGGTATGAACCCACTGTTTCAGTAAGTACAAAAAAATTAAGTGATAAGGTTGAGATTAAGGTTAAAGATAATGGCAATGGCATTCCGCAAAAAGTTATGGATAAAATATTTCAACCGTTCTTTACTACCAAACCCACTGGGCAGGGAACAGGGTTGGGATTAAGTTTGAGTTATGATATTATAACCAAAGGGCACGGCGGGGAATTGAAAGTGGAAACCAAAGAAGGAGAATTTGCAGAGTTTATTATAAGTTTACCCGTATAAAATATTCATTAAACATCTATAAACAAAAGCATGAAAATATTAGTAGTAGACGATGAAAAGGATATGCAAATGCTGTTTGAGCAGCGTTTCAGAAAGGAGATCCGCGAACATGTAACGGAATTTGTTTTTGCTTATTCAGGTGAAGAGGCGTTAAGCTATCTTAACCAACATGTACACGAAGCGGTACTGATATTGTCCGACATTAATATGCCCGGCATGAGTGGTCTCGAGTTGCTGGAGCACATTAAACAAAAATACAGCAAGCCGCCGCCAGTAGTGATGATGATCACTGCTTACGGTGATGGGGAAAATTATAATACCGCCATGCGCCTGGGAGCCGATGATTTTTTAACAAAGCCGGTTGACTTTACTTTATTGAAAGAAAAATTAAAAATTAAAACTAATGGCAAAGATCTTAGTAGTTGATGATGAAGTTGACCTGGAGATGCTCATTAAGCAGAAGTTTCGCCAGAAGATTCGGGAACATCAGTATGAATTCATTTTTGCGGTGAATGGAAATGATGCATTGGATAAATTGCAGCAACATCCCGATGTGGATGTAATGTTGTGCGACATCAATATGCCGGAGATGGACGGCCTTACCTTGCTCAGTAAATTAAAAGAATTAAGTCCTTTGATCAAAGCCGTTATCGTATCGGCTTATGGCGATATGGATAATATCCGCACTGCTATGAATCGTGGCGCTTTTGATTTTATTACCAAACCTGTAAATTTTGAAGACCTTGAATTAACCGTTGAAAAAACAATTCTTTATGTAACCCAGTTGCGGGAAACCATGCAGGCCATTAAGGAAAATAATATCCTGCGGATGTATGTGGATGAAACGGTGCTCAATTTTATGGGCAGCCGTGAGTTTGAAACATCATTGATGGTAAATGAAACAGTGGAAGCCACTGTCACTTTTATTGATATTTGCAGTTTTACATCTATAAGTGAAAATGAATCTCCTGACATTGTAGTGAAGTTGCTGAATAATTATTTTGATGTGATGGTGAAAGAGATCATTGCGCAGGGTGGTTATATCGATAAGTTTATTGGCGATGCTATCATGGCAGTATTCCGCGGAGATTTTCACCTGGATAGGGCTATTGACGCTTGCCTGGCCGTAAGAATGCAGATTGAAAAATTACCGGGCCACACAGACAACGTATCCTTTTTTCCAAAAGTTTCTATTGGTATAAATAGTGGTGAAATGATCTCTGGCAATATCGGATCAGCCAATCTTCGGCGGTTGGATTACACTGTTATCGGAGATGCGGTGAACATTGCTCAGCGGTTGCAGACTGCTGCTCATGATGGTAAAATTGTAATAACCGAATCCTGTTACGAAAAAGTAAAAGAATCATTTAACTGCCGGAAAATTGGAGAAGTGAGTTTTAAAAATAAAAATACTCCTATTATGATCTTTGAGGTTTTGGATTAATTAAAGAATTAAACAGCGCAGTGTGAACTCAATGTTTAATTTTCGTATTTTTCATGAGAAATGTATAAAGGCTTCTTTTGGTGAAATGATAAAAGTAAAATTTTTCCCGTCTGTCGGCTCCATGATTGACAGGGCAGTAAATTAAAAGTGATATTTCAAATATTTTAAAACGAATGAATTTTCCTGAAACCCCTTAAAAATGAAATCTTATAAATTAAATATTAAGGTAATAATTGCCTGTGTTGGAATATTGAGTTTGATTACTTTTTCTTTGGTATTAATTATTTTTCATATTGCAAAAACAGAAAGTTTAGGTGAAATATTATTGCACTATGGTTTTATCATTGCACCTGTTAGTGTTTTATGGGTGTTGACAGATCGCTATTTATGGCATACTAAATTATTTCAATCTATACGAAAGTCCTTTAATATCCCTCCTAATTTACGCGGACGCTGGGAGGGCACACTTGAAAATGCGGATGGCAGCGAGGTTCAAAAATTTGCAATTGAAGTAACACAAACCTTAACTACTTTATGTGTTCATTCATTTTCTTCAATAGGACATTCCGAGAGCATTCTTTGTGAAATTGCCTCCTCTCATAATGAAGATAAATTTACATTATGCTATTTATGGCAGGGACAAATAAATACTTCTATTAAAGACATTCACCAGAGAGAACAATTTGATGGATACACAATGCTCGAGCTTCATGAACATGAGTTTCCAAAAACTTTAACAGGCTCCTATTTTACTAATCGAAAATCTTCGCAAACACGTGG
>OCZT010000786.1_pt1 | contig 32264 bp, 31 predicted proteins | sample 1539031 | NCBI WGS metagenome assembly OCZT01 (sample SAMEA3539308, study PRJEB22396) | soil metagenome | biome: tundra; feature: field; material: soil | place: USA | collected 2010-05 | depth 0.15 m | reverse complement strand
ATGACCAGCGGACCGCGCGACGTGTTGATGAGAAAGGCGCTCGGTTTCATCATGATCAGGGATTTAGCATTGATAATTCCTTGGGTTTGCGGCAGCAGCGTGCAGTGCAGGCTCACGATATCGGCTTGCGGCAGTTGTCCTACTGAAAATTCCATCTGAACCGGAATTTGGGCGGCTGCGAGAATCGGTATCGAATTGATGCGCTCAAATTAGACGGGTTGCCATCTGAACCACAAGCAGCGGACCCCCTGATCGAGATCGAAAGACCTCCGAATATAGAGATCTTCAGACGACGCCTCGCCGCCTGATCCGCTTTCGAGGACTGCGCAATCTCCGACGCTGGCGCCTGTGTGGCAAGCCATGCCATCGCGTGCAAAATCCACATGGCGAAATACCAACTACCCGGACTGACCCGCCCGATCGGGGATCCAGCTCGTGCGCTTCATCGCACAGTACTCGCCGCAGCCCAGAATCCACACGAGATGGAGTTTTGAGCAGCCACAGCCATCCGCCCGCCTGTGCCTACAACTCCGGAAAGGTGCGAAAAAATAGAGATTAGGCGGTTTTCAGAGTTTTCTGTAGTTACGGCCCCTCTCGACATCGCAACAATCGGAACGGTCGCGCGAAGCGGTTGCGTTCGGGGACAGACTCTCGCTATGCGTCAAAGTCGAGTACGCGTCCAAAGAGCACGGCGTCGGCATGAATTCCGAAGCATCGAACATCGAATACGAGCTTGACGATTCAATCGCCACGGTGCGGTTGAATCAGCCCGAAAAGCTCAACGCTTTCACGTTCGCGATGATCGATCAGATTCGCGATGCGGTGGAGCGCGCTGCCGCGGACGAAGGCGTGTGTGTGGCGAATTGCTGATTCTTGGTGAAATCAGTAATTCGCCACACACAGGATCGAGCCGAAGGCGAACGGGGCGCGCCATCCACTGAAGAGGCCATCAACGCGATAGCACGAGCGTTTTCCTGCAAGCGGACGGCCATCGCGCTCCTGCTACGTTACAGAAGGACAATTGAACGGTCGCGCGACAACTCGCTGCGCGAGCTTCAACGCTTTCAAGCCGCACGCCAGGGTCAGGTGGTCCCCGCGCCAGAGGTGGTGGACGTAAACGTGAACTTCACGGGCAAAGATGAGGAGAGAAGTTAAATGCAAAACTACCAAACGAAGCCAATTCGCGTTTGACAGAACTGGTCTCTTGTGATGCCGCCAACTGTGTCGGTTCTGTGCCGTGGGCTCGTTTGGAGAGAGTTGGCGACCATCACCCGCTCGATCAGAACGCCCTTGGTTCTTTGGGGTTTTTCGTATTGGATTGGTGTGGCTGATGGCCCGGAAAGGCATGTGAGGCAAGCGCTCTAACCGGGCTGAGCTATGCGTCCACCGGAGGGCCAAGATTATCGCGCCGCGCGCGCAACCTCGCAAGAGTCGTCTCGGGTGGAGACTTAAGCTCGGGCGTGTACGCCCTTAGCCGGCTGACATGAGGCGGATAACTTCCGCGCGGCCCCATTCCACTTCAGCGCGATGCCGATTTGCCATCGCAGTCAGGTAGTCGTGTATGGGGCCGTCTTCGGGGGCGAGTGCGAGCGCGACTTCGGTTTTGCGCGCGGCCCATTCCTGACCGCGTGACATCAGGTTCAGGCGATCGCGAATCGACTCGAGCGCGGCGACTTTGCCGGCGAACGGCCCGATGCCGCTGGACGGGTTGCCGCCGTTGTCGCGAATCAGAGCCTCGAGTTCCTCGGCATTGCGCTGTTCCATCGCACGCGAGCCGGACAGGAACTTCTTCAGTTCGTCCTGCTTGACGTCGGCGATGAGCGTGCCGAGAGCAATCACTCCGGCGCGCTCGGATTCGAGCAAAAGGTTGAGTGCTTTTTCGAGCGCCGGGTCCACATCGCGAACTTAGTAAGGGCAATCCGCCAGCGCAAGGAAATCGAATCGCGTGCACAACGGCGCGATAAATCTATTTGTACAGCATCCGAAGCGAGGTCAGCAGCAGGAATATGCCGAAGATGCGGCGAAGAGTCGTCCCGGGCATCTTTACGGCGTACACCGCGCCGATGTAAGCACCGATCAGCAAGCCCAAGCCCAGCAGCAGCGCATACGTGACGTTGAGATGGCCGTGCTTGTAGTACTCGTACGCACCGAGGATTCCGACCGGAGGCAGCAGCGCGCCCAGAGAGGTGCCCACCGCGAGATGTTGATCGAAGCCGAGTACCAGCACGAGCACCGGGACGATCAGGACGCCTCCGCCGACGCCGACGAATCCGCCGAGTATGCCCGCGGCAAGCCCGAGTGCAAGAACGATTACGATTTGGCCCATTATTGGTTTGTCTCCAGCGCTCAATAATTTTGCGAGAGTATCAGAACGCAGGGCGAAGATTGAAGACGGAGACGCGCGCCGCTAGTTGATCGCGTGGCGTTCGGGCTCGTCGTACAGAGGCTCTACGAGCTTGAGCCGTGCGGGAGGCTTGCGGAAGTTGCGGAACCAATTCTCCATATCGTCGAACAGCGAGAAAGCGACCGGGGTAATCAGCAGGGTGATCAGCAGGCACAGCGTCTGACCACCGATCACCACCAGCGCGATTGCGCGAATCGAGCTGTCGCCGGCGCCCTGCCCAATCGCCACGGGGATCATGCCCGCGACCAGCGCCGCCGTGGTCATCAGAATCGGCCGCAACCGATCGCGATTCGCGGTCAGGATCGCCTGGCGGCGCGGCAGTCCCGCACGGAGCAGGTTGAGCGTTTGATCGAGCTGAAGGATCGAGTTCTTTTTCACGATGCCGAACAGCAGCAAAATGCCAAGCGTCGAGAACAGCATCAGATGCTCGCGAAAGACGAACAGCGAGATCAGCGCGAACGGGACGGCCAGCGGAAGCGACAACATGATCGTGATCGGATGGACGAAGCTCTCAAACTGCGCCGCCAGCACCATGTACATGAAGATGATCGAGAGCAGGAAGGCGACCACGAAGCCGGTGACCATCTCGTCGTAAAATTTGCTCTCACCGCCGAACCTCGTGACATAGCCGGGCGGCAGATGAATCTGGTTGACCTCGCGCGTGACGGCGTCCATCACCTTGTTCATCGCGAATCCGGGCGCGAGGTTGAAGACGATCGAGATGTTACGCTGGCGATCCTGCCGATCGATCTGCACCGGGCCCGTCCCGTGCGTAAGCGTCGCCACGTTGTCCAGGCGCACCTGCCCAACTTTGCTTGAAGGAATCGTCAGCCCTGCGACCACGGCCGGATTGTTGCGATCCTTCTCGGCCAACTGCAGGCGCACGTCGTAGGTATCCTGACCCTCGCGAAAGCGCGAGATCACGTCGCCCTGCACCATCGTGCGCATCGTCTGCGCGATATCGTCCACCGACACGCCCAGGTCGGCCGACTTGGAGCGATCGATGTTGACCTGAAGCTCCGGCAGCCCGCCTTCATAGCTCGAGTCGAGATCGACGATGCCCGGGATTTTTCTGAACCGCGTGATCAGGTTGTCGGCATACGTCCGCAGCGTTTCGAGGTCGGGACCGCGCATGGCATATTCGACCGCCATTTCGTGATAGCCGCCCTGCTCCCACGGCTTGATCGGATCGACGCTCACGCGCAGCGCCGGGAACGCGTCCATCAACTTGCGTGCGTCGGCCATTACGAGTTCCTGGCTGCGGTGGCGCTGGTCGAGCGGGAAGAGTTTCGCATCAACTTCAGCGACCGTCACGCGATCGTCCCCGTTGGTGTCGCCGACGGTGGTGAACAGATCGCGAACTTCGGGGATGGTGCGCAGCCGGTCCTCGATCTGCGCGACAATTTGATCGGTATGCGCGAGTGAGTATCCGGGCGGCGTGCGGATGTTGACCGCGAATTCGCTCGAGTCGTCATCGGGCATAAAGCTCGCGCCGACCAGTCTGGCCAGGAACGGAATCGAGATGACCAACGCGACGGACGCGACGACCAGCACCCATCGATGATCGAGCGACCAGCGCAGCGCGAGGGCGTAGTAGTCCTCGATCCACCGGAAAATTTTCCAGTCCTTCGAGCTGTTATGTTTCGCGCCACCCTCCGACTTGTCTTTCAGATAGCGCGAACACAGCATCGGGGTCAGCGTAAACGAGACCAGCAGCGACACCATGATCGCGAACGCCATCGTCAAGCCGAACGAATTCAGGAACCGGCCCATCACACCGTGGATGAACGCCACGGGTACGAAGATGACCACCAGCGAGAGCGTAGTTGCACTGACGGCCAGCCCGACCTCGGCGGTGGCCGCTTTCGCGGCGGAGATCGGGTCCATGTTCTTTTCTTCGATGAAGCGGAAAATATTTTCGAGCACGACGATGGCGTCATCGATTACTATTCCGACCGCGAGCGTCAGCGCGAGCAGAGTCATGCGGTTGAGCGTGAAACCCATCCACAAGATCAATGAGTAAGTCGAGATGATCGAAACGGGAATCGCGACCGCGGCGATCAGCGTCGAGCGAATCGAGCCGAGAAAAAAGAACACCACGATTGCCGCGCAGATGCCGCCGAGCACGAGATGCTCCTGCACGGAGTGGACCGCGTCGCGGATGAACGCCGACGCGTCGCGCGTGAAGATCACCTCGACGCCCGGCGGGAGCGTGCCCTTGATCGTGTCGTAGCGCTCCCTGACGTGATCGACGACCGCGATTGTGTTCTCGCCCGACTGCTTGCGCACCACCAGCGACACCGCATTCTTGTTGTCCCAGCGCGACAGCGAGCGCGGTTCCTTGACCCCATCCTCGACCGCCGCGACGTCGCCGACCGTGACCGGCCGGCCCTCGACCTCGCTGACGATAACCTTGGCGAAATCGGGAACCTCGGTGATACGGCCGAGCGTGCGCAGCATCTCCTCGGACATCCCCTGCTTCATGCGCCCGCCGGGGTACTCGACATTTTGCCGTGACAGAGCGGCACCGACCTGCTGAATCGTTACTCCCGTCGCGTGCAGCTTGTCGGCATCGACGGCGACGTGAATTTCGCGCTCGCGTCCGCCGACGATATCGATCGAACCCACCCCGTCAACCGATTCGAGCGGTTCCTTGAGGCGCCGGCGCGCCAGCTCGGTGAGTTCTTTCAGGCTCTGGTAGCCGGTGAGCGTGATCGTCACGACCGGCACCGCGTCGAGGTCGAACTTCTGCACCAGCGGCGGCTTGGTCCCTTCGGGCAGCTGATCGAGCACCGATGAAATCTTGTCGCGCACGTCCTGCATGGCGTCGTCGAGGCCGCGCTCGAGCTTGAACTCGATAATGACGCGGGAGACGCCTTCGAGCGTGTTCGAGCGCATCTCGTCGATTCCGCTGACGGTGTTGACCGCTTCCTCGATCGGCTTGGTGACGCGCGCCTCGGTTTCCTCGGGCGCGGCGCCGGGCAGGAACGTCGAGACCATCACGGTCGGCATATCGACCTTGGGAAACAGATCGACGCCCAGGCGCATGTAGCAGAACCATCCGAGCACGACCAGCGCGCCGACGAACATCGTGGCGAACACCGGCCGGCGCACGCACAGGTCGGCGAGAATCATGACTGCTCTTTCGCGATCACCGCGGTGCCGTCGGCCAGGCGATCGACGTCGCTGACCGCGATGTGCTCGCCCTCCTTCAGCCCTGCGGTAATTTCGATCTGGTCGCCAACGACGCTGCCGGTGGTCACCTCGCGGGCGCGAACGACTCCCCCATCGACGATGAATACGCGCGCGACGCCCGCGTAGCGCAGCACCGCCAGGCTGGGTACGAACAGCGCGCGATCGCGGCCGAGATCCATGGTCACGTGGGCGAAGAATCCCGGCTTCAGCGCGCCGTCGGGGTTGGCGACTTCGGCCTCGATCAGCAGCGTGCGGCTGCTTTCATCGAGCGCCGGCGCGATGCGCGTGATTTTTCCCGTGTACCACGCACCGGGCTTGGCGTTGATCGTAAGCTTCACCGGCATGCCGACTCGCGCCAGCGGCACGAACCGTTCCGGCATCGGGCAGCGCAGCTTGATCGGATCGGTCGCTATCAGTTCGTAAAGCTCTTTGCCGGGCGAGACGTACTCGCCGAGCGAGACCATCCGCTTTTGGACGGAACCGCTGAATGGCGCCTTGATTTCGGTATCGCCAAGTTTCTTGCGCGCCATCGCGAGCGCCTTTTCCGCCGATTCCGTGTCAGCCTGATCGACGCGCAGCTGCGACGTCATTAGATCGAACTGCTCGGGCGAGATGGTCCCCTCTTGCTTGAGCGCCTTGGCGCGATTGTAGCGCGCGGTCGAGTTGGCAAGCTTGGCGCGCTCCTGATCGAGCGCAGCCTGCGCGGTCTCAACCCGCAGTTCATATTCGCGCGGGTTGATTTTCATCATCACTTGGCCGGCGGTAACCTTGTCGCCGAAGTCCGCGGCTACCTGGGCGACCGCGCCCTCGACTTCCGACGACATCACCGCATGCTCGCGCGGGAAAAGCGCGCCCTGCATCTCGGCCGTGCGATCGAGACTCTGCTGATGCGCCGTGGCGACCGCGATCGAAATTGGCGCCGGTCCCGTCTTATCCTTTTCAACTTCGGCCGCAGCCGGTTGATGGCATCCACAAAGCGCCAACGCGCCCAGCGCGGCCGCCAGTCCGGCGAAAGCCGAAACCCTGAAAGACTTCAGTCGCATGGAATCGTCGCAATCCCTTTTAGAAAAAGTTCCACGACTGCTTCGGCATCCGATTCGAGCGGACTCGACGCCAGCTTGAGCAGCCGCCGCCGCAGCGATCCGGTCAGCATCTCGCCGAGCATGAATGCCGCGAATTGCGGATCGATTCGCCTAATCGCGCCGTGATCGATCGCGTCCTGCAGCACCGACGCGACGAAATCGAGATGGCCGGCATAGACCCGCATGAATTCGCGGCCGGGCTGCGATTCGAGCTCGATATCCAGCGAATTGCCGATGATAAGTGTCTTCAAAAAGTCCTGGTTCGAGGACTGAATTCGGAACTGGGCCAGGATGAGTCTGCGGATTCGTTCCAGCGGCGGCTTCGACGGATCGTCCGAAGCGAGAACCTCCGCCGCCATTTCGCGCAGACCCTCGATTACCGCGGCATTGACCAGCTCGTCTTTGGTATCGAAGTAGAGGTAGATGGTGCCCTTGGCGACCTTCGCTTCCTCGGCGACGCGATCGACGGTGGTGCCCTGCATGCCGTATCGAGCCATCACGCGGCGTGCGGCATCGAGGATCTCCCGCACCCGGTATTCCTTGATTACTTCTTCCTTCGTCATGAGAAAACTGGATGGTCAGTCAAATGAACGTACAGTCAGTCTATGCCAATTGTCAAAATTGAGGCAAGGGGGATACCGAGCGGGAAAATGCAAGCCGATGCAGGTAAAAGGCGGCTTCGCGTCAGCTCAGATCGGCGAGTTTTCGAGCTGATCGCCTAGAATTTCAGCCAGCCGCTCGGCCGGAAGACGGCGCAAATCGGGAAGCGCGAAGCCCGACGCTGCGGCATGACCGCCGCCGCCATAGTGTTGCGCGAGGATTGACAAATCGACGTCGCAGTCGGAGCTGCGCCGCAGGCTGACGCCCTGGCTTCGCAGATCGAACAGCGCAATGACCGTGCGAGTCTGTCCCTTGTAGAGATGCGCCGCGACTTCGCTGCTGTAGCCGAAGCAGCACGCCGTCCGCACCGTGATTCCGTTGTCGAGCGGGCGATCGACCATCGTCGCGTGGGCCAATTCGACGCTGCGGCGCATCGCATCCTGACCCGATTCGAACGCGGCGCGCAGCTTGCGGCTCATCCGCGGCTCGCGCAGTTTCAGGATTTCGCGATACGATGAAGTTCCGCCGAGCGTCTGCACGGCGAGCGCCCAATCCGAAGACTCGGGAATTTTGTGGATCCAGCGATCGTGATCGTCGGCTATCATCACGAAGGGCTGGAAAGCCTCGAACTCGGCGCGCTGGCGCTCGGGAAGGTCGCGCCCCATTCGTTTGAGAAAATTGAACGTCAGGCGCGCCGCCGAATATTGTTCGCTGAGAACTTTGCCGGCGAACGGCACCTTGAACTCGGGGGCATCGGCGCGGGAGACTGCGGTGCGGTGATGATCGATCCAGTAAATCCGTGCGCCCCGTTCACTCAACTCCACCAGATGCGCGCCGGTCGCCGATGAGTTCCAGGACAAATCGGTGATCCAGATTTCGTCTCCGTTACCGGCGTCCTCGGACTTGAGCGTCAGGTCGTGGATAACGCGGTCAGCGTCGTTGTTGCCGGCAAGCGTCGTGAAGACTTTATGGCCATCGTAAAAGCGCGCCACCGCCGCCGCCGCCATCACACCGTCGAGGCATGACGGACCGTGGCTGACGACCTGAATCGGGCGGGAAGTTTTTCCGGGCATAAGGGAACGATTGTAGAGCATTCGGCGCTTGCGAGCGAAACAGTGAAACACGGCAGCCGCGGCGCCGCCGCGATGCTCGCGCAGATACCCAACGGCTTGAGCGCGCTCCGGTTCGTGCTGGCCGCAGTATGGATCAATCTCGCCGCGCATGGGCATCAGGGACGGCTGGCATTCGCGATAGTCGCGATAGTTGCCGTGGGCAGCGATTTCATCGACGGGCGAATCGCGCGGCGGCTGGGCGTCGCGAGCGGGAGCGGGCGATGGCTCGACGCAATTGCCGATGTGACGTTCGTGCTGGCGGCGCTTTTATCCGAGGCGGCGGCCGGCGCGATACCATTTTACATCCCGATCCTCATCGCGCTTTCGTTCAGCCAGTACGCGATCGATTCGGCCGTGATCGGCCAGCGCGCGGCGGGTCCGGTAAGGAGCCGGCTCGGTCATTGGGGCGGGATTATCAACTATGCGCTCGTGATCGCGCTCGCGATCGCACCGCCGCCGGCGCTTGCCGGCGCTATCGTGCGCGGCCTCGCGCCGCTCGTGGCGCTGTTCTACGTCGCCGCGATCTCGGAGCGCGCCTGGCTCTTTTACCGCTGGCGCTGATGTGGTAGCATTTCTTATTCAGCGCAGAGTGCTCAACAAGTAAAACTTATTGCAGGCGCAGTTCTTGCTCGATCTGGGGGCGGACACACGATGAAACTGCAAGCGCACTTACCCATGGTCACTATCGGCGCGCGGGATTGGCACGCGGCGATGATCGCATTGGTTTCGGTTTTTGGAGCGGCGATGCTTCTGCTGGCGTCACAATCGGGCGCCTTGCTCAATAATCCATCGTTCGAGCGCCTGCAAACCTCTCCGATCATTAGCGTCCCCGATCGCATTTCGCTCGATCTTCACTTATGGAACCCTCCGATCAGTCCGTGGGGACGGTTTTCAGTTGCGCACCCGCTACCGGAAAATGCCGTTTTATCGCAAGAATTCTCAATTGGCATGGACGAGCGGGCCGTGTTCGAAGTCTTCGGCGACGCGGCGCTTCGCGGCATGTTGGCCGAAAAGGGAACAGTACCCCAGCTCAAACCGCGTAACGATCGTCTGATGCTGATGTTGATGTTGCTTCGGCTTGGTACGCGTCGCAGCTAACACTCGCATCCTCCGCGCGCGCGAAGCCGAACGAGATCTATGGCTGATTGACCGAAAGCTTCGGTACCGCCGGCTTGAAAGACGCCAAGGCGCTGCTCAAGAGCGCGGCCGCTCAATGCTTGCCGTAGTCGAGTGGGACGCCTTTGCGCTGCGCGAGGATGTAGGCTTCGAGCGCGCGCAGTCTCGTATCGTTGGGAGCGAGCGCCTTGCCCTTAACCGGGTTCTCGATGCACCAATCGATCATGTCGCGCAGCAGCGCCACGCGCTGTAGCTGGACCTGGTATTTCGGATAAGTCTCAGGATGCGTATTCGACGCGTCCGGATGGCACATGTCGCAGCTCACGCCAATCGTGCCGCCCAGCGCAGCGCCGTCGTGGAAGAGCTGGTTCCCTTCCGCGACGAAGTTGTCGGTCTGATCCTTCCAAACCTTGTAATCGCGATCGGTGAAGCTCGCGTAGGTGTCGCCCTGCTGCGTTCCCTTCGATAGCGGCTTCGCGCCAGTTGCCTTGGCCGCGGCATCGGCGCCCGATGCTGCAGACGGGGCCGGTAGCGGCTGAGACGGCTGGCCTGTCTGCGCCATCTCCCATTTCTCGTTCGGATGCTCGCGCTGCCATTGCGCCATCAACTCGCGCGTGACCGCGACTGCCTGCGCATGAGTCATCGACTGGCCAGGCTTCAGGTCTTTCACTTCCACGCTGGTCTTGCCGTCGCAGAGCATCACGACCGTGCCGCCGTTTTTCGAATCCGGCACTTGATGGACAGGCAGGGGAGGGGCTGGTTGCGCTCGAAGCCGCGGTGCGTGCACCAGGGCTGCGAATATCGCGGCACATCCGGCAGCGGTTACCAATGCGATCGATCGTCGGGTCATATTCGCCTCGAGGAAGCTTTTTCCCCGCCCTCAGTAGCTCGGGAACTGTGGCGCGGGCGGCCGCGCGATCTTGCCGTGCGAAACCAGGTAGTCGGCCTTCACCGTGACCGGGTTGCGATCCCACAGGCTGTAGATCTTGTCCGCCAATCCGTCGGCGCGCACATCTATCCGGCCGTCGCCCAGTCCGTCGAACTGATCGAACGGATCCGCCCGGTTCATCTGAATAGTCAACGGCGGCAGCCCGGTCGGAGCATACGGCCACGGCCACGCCGTCGAGAGCAGCCCGTAAAAACTGATGTTCCCGATCTGGTTGTAGAGCATCTGATGCGTATGGCCGTGGATCACCGTCACGTGCTGGTAGGGCTTCAGAATCGCCTGCACCTGCTCGGCATCATCGGTCCAGAAATTCCAGTTGCGATAGTATTTGTAGAGCGGCGAATGCGAGAAGACGAGCAACGGAGTGGTGTGCGGCACTTTGGCGAGGTCGGCGGAGAGCCACTTGCGCTCGTCGTCGCCGACTTCGAAGCGTGACTGTATCCCGTTGTCGAGGCCCGCGACTGTTCGCATCCTCTGTGCCGGCGTCATTTTGCGCGCCGTCCAGAAATCCTTCTCGTGCACGCTCATCAGCACCACCACGTGCACGCCCTTCCAGTCAAATGAGTAGTTGGGCGGGCCGAACATCTCCTGCCACGCGTCGCCCAAGTCGTAGAACCAGTCGTGCTCGCCGACCATCATTTTCACCGGCGCCTTCAGCTCGGCGAGAATCTGCATTCCGAGATCGAGCTCTTCGCGCCGCCCGAGCTGAGCCAGGTCCCCGCCGAACAGCACGAAGTCGGGCTGCGGATCGAGCGCGTTCACGTCATCGACCGCTTTGACTGCCGCACGCACGAAACGCTGGTTGAGCGTGCGCTGATAGAGATGCGTGTCCGAGACGTACGCGAAGGTGAACGGCGGCTTGCCAGCCATCCCGGCCGCACTGGCGGTCTTGTCGGGCGCGGCGTTGGCGACTTCGACGAGCTGGAACGAATGCGGCGGCATGAGGCTCTTCGCCATCACGGCCCCGGTCGTCGCGGCCAACACTTTCAGAAATGTCCGCCGGTCGAGACCGCGCAATCCGCGCAGGACCGCATCGCGATCTTCCATGTACTTGGTTTCGACGCTCTTATGCCGAGCAGCCATCGCGCGCCTGCCTTTGATCCTTCATCAGGTTAGTCGCCGCCGAGCAGCGCCGGATTCTCTTGATTCTGCACAGGCCCGATGTCGCCGAACGGTCCCGCCAATCCCGGCCCGTGTCCTTTGTCGCCGTTGGCGGCGGCGGTATCGCGCTGCGGCCTGTCCGTGCGCGATCGTTTGAACTGCAGGTCGTACTCCTGCTTGGCGGCCTGTTCGTATTCGGGACTGGTCAGGCTGGCGAGAAACGCGACCAGGTCGTCCTCTTCCGCTTCGCTGAGGCCGAGCGGAACGATCCCGCCGTCCAGGTACGGGTTCTGCACGCCGCCCTTGTTGTAATGATCGATCGTGTCCCACAGCGTGACCTGCGAGCCGTCGTGGAAGTACGGCTGCGTGACCAGCAGGTTGCGCAGGCTAATGGTGCGGAACGCGCCGATATCATGCGGCTGCTTGGTCACCAGGAAACGGCCGAGCCCGCTCATGTTGGTGCCGATAGCCAGCTTGTCGATCTCCTGCTCGCCACCGCCGCTCTTGCTGAGCGTGTCGAGCGCTTTGCGGGCGAGCGGCACGAAGTTGGCGTTATGCGCCGACACGCCGATGTTGTGGAACTTTTGATCGGTAAACAGCGGCTGCGTCGGATTCCATCCGTGACACGACATGCAGCGGCCCTTGCCGTTGAAAATCGACCATCCTCGCTTGGCCGAATCGCTGATTGCGCTCTGGTCGCCGCCGATAAACTTGTCGAACGGCGAGTCGAATGCAAGCTGCGTGCGCTCGTACGCGGCGATCGCGCGCTCGATATCGGCGAACGTGATGTCGTGCCCGAACACATCCTGGAATTGCTTCTGGTACTCGGGAATCGCCTTGATCTTCGCGACCGCGTCGTCGGCCGATTTCATACCCATCTCGACCGGATTGGTTACCGGGCCCTCGACCTGCGCCTCGAGCGTTGGCGCGCGTCCGTCCCAGAACTGCGTCACGTTGAACAGCGCGTTGAGGATCGTCGGCGCGTTGCGCTGGCCGAACTGCGCGCGGATACCCATCGAGGTCGGAAGCTGATCGGTGAAGCCCTTGGCGGGAGCGTGACAGTGGTCGCACGATATCTTGCCATCCGCGGACAAGCGAGCGTCAAAAAACAGTGCCTTGCCGAGCGCAATCTTCGCCGGCGTCTGCGGATTGTCAGGTGGAATCACCGACGAATAGAGATCGGCCGGGAAACCCGCCTGGTTTTCGGACTTGGGATCGGCAATCGGACCGGGTCCTTGAGCACTAACCAGAGTGAACGAGGCGACTACCGCCGTCGCGGCGAGAAGAGAGAAGAGCAAGAGAGGTGCGGGCTTCATCCTGGCATTCTCCGGTGGCCCGATTGCGACACGGCATACTCCGCGCGCTGTTAAATTCCAGATAGTTCACGCGCGCTGACTTTGTCAACCCGCGTCCCCGTCGTGAAGCGGAATCGTCAGCCCATCTTGGTGAGCAAATCCGACATGTCGTTGGCGTGTTCTTCTTCCACCTTGTTGATCTGCTCGATCAGTATCTTGGTGGTCGGATCGCCATCGCCCAGCCATCGAATGATTTCCTGATACGTCTGGATTGCGATCCGCTCGGCGACCAGGTCTTCCTTGATCATGTCGACCAGCGTCTTGCCCTCGACGTACTCCGAGTGCGAGCGGTCCGCGAGTCCCTTGGGATTGAAGTCCGGCTCTCCGCCAAGCTGCGTAATTCGCTCGGCAATCCAATCCGCGTGCTGCTGCTCTTCGGTGGCGTGCTGCAGGAATTCCGCCTTGACCGAATCGGAGCTGATCCCCTGCGCCATGTAGTAATGGCGCTTGTAGCGAAGCACGCAGACTATCTCCGTCGCCAGCGCCTCGTTGAGCACCTTCAGCACCTGCTGGCGATCCGCCTTGTAGCCCTCCGTTACGGCGCCCTCTTCCATATGTTTGCGTGCGTTTTCGCGAATTTTTTTAAGGTCGATTTCAAACTTGTTCATGTAGCAGTCTCCTTTGCTGTCGCCTAGCGTAACCCTTTTCTCGCTTCATGGCAGGATGCGCGCGTCGCTAAGCGTTCCCGCGGGAACGATGAAGCCCGGGCAGTATCGTGCTAGCTTTGGAGCGAATTCGGGCAAACGGAATTGGAACCTCGCATACTTGAGCGCGCCGAGCATCCCATCTCGCGCCGCGATATCGACGCCAACGTGCTCAAGGTCCTCTATCGCCTCGCCGGCGCCGGCTACGACGCATACCTGGTCGGCGGCGGGGTGCGCGACCTGATGCTCTCGCGCAAGCCCAAGGACTTCGACGTCGCCACTTCGGCGCATCCGCAGCAGGTCCGCGAGCTGTTCCGCAACTCGCGGCTGATAGGCCGGCGCTTTCGCCTGGTCCACGTTTTCTTCGGCCGCCAGAATGTCGAGGTCGCCACCTTCCGCCGCCAGGCCGAGGCGGTCGCCGACACCGACGATCCGCTGATTCGTCTCGACAACACTTTCGGCACGCCCGAGGAAGACGCGTTTCGGCGCGACTTTACCGTCAACGCGCTGTTCTACAGCCCGCAGAATTTTCACGTGATCGATTTTCCCGGCGGAGTTGACGATCTCAGGGCTCGATTGATCCGCACTATCGGCGGCCCCGAGTTGCGGATGCGCGAGGATCCCGTCCGCATGATGCGCGCGGTGCGATTCGCCGCCAAGCTCGGCTTCGAAATCGAGCCCGCCACGCGCGTCGCCATCGAGCGTCATCGCGCGGATCTCGCCAAGGCCTCCGTGCCGCGCCTGGTCGAGGAAACTTACAAGACGCTGGGCCAGCCCGAGGCCGCTCACGCGCTGGTCCTGATGGAAGAGATGGGATTGCTCGAGTACGTAATCCCGATTCTTTCCGCTCATCTGAAATCGCGCGGCGCCATGCTCGCCGAGCAGCCCGCCGTCCGCAACATGGCCGCGCTCGGCCGCGCGATCGCAAGCGGATTTGCCCCCGATCATTCGATCGTGCTGGCCGCGCTGATGCTCGACCTGTATCGCGACGAGCACCGCCGCGCCGCCGACCGCCGCGTCGATCTGCTCGGCGAGCTTCGCGCGCGCGGCTTCGCGCGCGGCGACACCGAGCAGATGCGCCTGATACTCGAGGCCTTCGAGAATCTCGCCGCGCCCACTCGCCGCACGCGGCGCCTGATGCGCCGGCCGTACTTTCCCGACGCGCGGATGTTCTTCGAGATGACCGCGCCGACTTACTCGATCGATCCCACGCGCATGTTCCGATTCCTTGCCGACCCCGACAGCCTAAGCCCCGGCCACGGCTCGCTCGACCGCGGCAGTGCCGACGCCGCGCAGCCGCCCGGCAGCGAACGCCACCGCCGCAGGCGCCGCCGCCGCCGCCCGCGCCACGGCGGCACCGCGCCGTCGGGCGATCTGAATCCGCCTCCATCGCCGGATCCCACTCGCCGCGACTAGCCACCCGCGACGGTGTCGATCGCTTCGCCGGGCGCGATACCGCGAGGGCACCCATCGACTAACTTCCGCCCATCGATTACTTTTGACTCCACTATGGCCGCGAACAATCTGCGCTCCGATCGAATCTGGATGGACGGCGCGATGGTCCCGTACGACGAGGCCACCGTTCACGTCCTCACCCACAGCCTGCACTATGGGCTGGCGGTGTTCGAAGGAATGCGATGCTACAAGAGCGACGACGGCCGCTCCGCGATTTTCCGCGCCCGCGAGCACATCCGCCGCCTCGTCGACTCCGGCCACATCGTCGAGATGGAGGTTCCGTACAGCCAGGAGGAACTGCTCAAGGCATGCGCCGACGTCGTGCGCATCAACAAGTTCGCGGAATGCTATATCCGGCCGCTGGTGTTCTTCGGCGAAGGTGAGATGGGACTTTCGGCGCGCGGCAACAAGATTCGCGTCTCGATCGCCGCATGGCCATGGGGCGCCTATCTCGGCCAGGACAGCATCGCCAAGGGCGTGCGGCTCAAGACGTCATCGTTCGTGCGATTCCATCACAACTCGATGATGCCGGCGGCGAAGGCCACCGGTCACTACGTCAACTCGATCCTGGCCGGCTATGAGGCCCGCCGCAGCGGCTACGACGAGGCGCTGCTGCTCAATACCGAGGGTTTTGTGGCCGAGGGCAGCGGCGAGAACGTCTTCGTGGTTCGCGACGGTGTCGTGCGCACGCCGCCGCTCACGTCGGTGCTGGCGGGAATCACTCGCGACGCCGTCATCAAGATTCTCCACGATTCCGGCATCGAGGTGCGCGAGGAAAATTTTGCCCGCGACGCGTTCTACATCGCCGACGAAGCCTTCATGACCGGCACCGCCGCCGAAGTTACTCCGGTCGTCGAGCTCGACGATCGCAAGATTGGCCCCGGGATGCCCGGCCCGATCACGGCCAGGGTGCAGCAGGTCTTCCAGGCCGCTTTGCACGGACGCGAGCCGCGTTACCGCGACTGGCTCTACTACATCTGATCTTCATCGCGGGAACTTGCCAGCCCCGCCCGGATTTAAGCCCGAAAGGGGGAGACGTGCATGAAAATGTTCACCGTCGGACTAATCGCAATCGCTGTGATCGTCGTCACCATCGCGCTACGGCCGCGGATCGCGCGCGCCGAATTGCTCAAGGAAGGACAGATCGCGCCCCCGTTCACCACGCAGATGGTTAGCGGCGAAACTGAAGCCCCGGTCTCGCTCGCCGATTTCCACGGCAAAAAAGTCATCCTCTATTTCTATCCCAAGGATCAAACCTCGGGATGCACCAAAGAGGCGTGCGCGTTCCGCGACGGCTACGCGCGCTACACCAACGCCGGCCTGGTCGTGCTCGGATGCAGCATCGACTCGGCGCAAGCGCACAAGGATTTCATCCGCAAAAACCGTCTGCCTTTTCCGCTCCTGCTCGATCCCGGCAAGAAGATTGCGACCGCCTACGGCGCCGCAAACGGGATTCCGATCCTCGGCCTCGATCGGCGAATTACCTACGTCATCGACGAGAACGGCAAGGTCCTGAAAGTCTATCCGAGCGTCGATCCATCCACCCACGCCATCGAAATCCTAAACGACCTGGGCGTAGCCCACGCAGCCCCTCCCGCGCAAGCCAAGCCCGCCCCTCCAACCTCGAACTAAATCTCGGCGTCAGTATGTGCAGCGGCTGGCCCCTGCCCAATGCTCACCGCGAGCATCACCGCCGCCGCCGCGAGCAACTCTGCATTCGACTCGCCCCGAATCATCTCCGCAAGTCGTTCCAGATGCGCCGCAATCGTTTCTGCATCACCGCTGGCGGCGCATCCGATTCCGCCCACATCGAATATCGCGTCGATGAGCGGATTCGCGTCGTAGCCCGACTCGGCCAGCGCCTCGCGAACGGCGCGCCGCCAGAACTCGCGCGGCTCGACTCGATCGAAATCGGCCGTCGCCGCGATTCGTTCGCGAAAGACCGCCATCAACGACGCGCAGCCGGCGTTCGCTTCGAGATACGATCCGACGCGCTGTGCGTCGAGGAAGTCATTCACCGCGCCGTCGTCGCCATACACGCCAAGCGAGCCTGCAGCGGGATCGAGCGTCACAAATTTATCACCGTCTCCGTCTTCGCCATTTTCAATACCGAGCGGATAGAGCCGGCATGCGAGCGAGCGTCCGCGATGGACCCCGCAGCGCGCGCCTTCGAGCGCCGCGCACGCGCCGCCGTCGGTGAACTTCAGGATCGATCCGCGCCGAATCGTGTAACGAGCGATCGCCTCGCGCGTCGTGATACCCGCGGCGCGCGCGAGCCTCAGCACGTCATACGGCGACAGCGTGATTACCTTGTCATGGCAGCATCGCCCGCACGCATTGCAGACATACGAAAATGGGCTCTTACGATTCACCGGCGTGAGCAGCTATGATACGACCATCAGCAGGTCGCCGATATGCAAGCCTCAATGGAATTCAAACTCCCCGCGCAAGTTAGGAAAAAGGGCAAATGGTTCATCTCCTCGTGTAATTTGCTCGATGTTCATTCGCAGGGTCACACGCGCGAACACGCCGAGCGCAATTTGAAGGACGCGCTCGCGACTTTTCTGCTCAGTTGTTACGAGCGTGGCACGCTGGAAGTCGTGTTGCGCGAAGCGGGGTTTGTGCCCGCTGTCGGGCGCCATCAGAAATTGAAACCCGCTGCGCGCGGCCGGAAGGAAGTGACTGTGCCGCTGCCATTTTCGATCGAGCGCGCGCATTCCCGCGCAGCTTCCGCGTGATCGCGTTCAACACTTTTTCAGCAATTGCAGGTAACGTTCGCGCGTCATTCTTGACGTCCGCATGCATGATCGAATTATGTCGAGACCTACCTCATCGTAAGCCGGAATGATGATCGGTCTGGCGACGCCCGCTTTTTCACCCTTCCAATGGTCACCTTTGCCAGGTTTGAAGACGAAACCGTCGTGCTCGAACACGCATCTGAGCCTCTTCCAGTGGACAGGGCTAAGCTTTCTCATCGCGCAGACCTCGGACCCAATACGTTACTTGCTGAATTTGATACACCTCATTGGAGGTGAACTCGGCTGCTTCGACTAGTGTAGGCATTGCTACTTCAGTAGGTAAGCGTCTATGTAAGCGCCGAATCTCATTCCCGCGCTGAAGACTATTGGTGCTATCGTCTTGCGCGCGAGCATCGGAGTCGGCGCGGTCGTTCCGGGGAGTCCCGCGCTGGCATGATTGGCGAATATCGCCAGCTCCTGAATGGTTATTCCGTCCGCGCCGGTGTCCGCCGTTGTCAGCGACCAGTTGAAGGTCACGCTGCCGTTGCCGTCCTCGCTGTGGCTGTCGAGCGCTTTGTAATATGCGGGGCCCGCATCTTTGTTTTAACACTGGGTGCAGGGGTCACCCCTGCTGAAACCCACGGTGGGTTTCACTACAATTAATTTATTCATGGCCGCATCACCCCTTCCTTCCTGCGACACTATCGTCGTTCTCGCGCCGCACACGCGGGCCGGCGCCACCATCCTGGCCAAAAACTCCGACCGCCCGCCGCGCGAATGCCAGCCGCTGTTTCAGTCGCCGCGCCGCGTCCATCCCCAAGGCGCGACCGTCCAATCCCAGTACCTCGAAATCCCGCAGGTCGCCGAGACCGCCGCCGTGATCGGCTCGCGCCCCTTCTGGCTTTGGGGTTTCGAACACGGCCTCAACGAGTATGGGGTCGCGATCGGCAACGAAGCCGTGCTCACGCGCGAGATACTCCCTTCGCCGGGCTTGCTTGGGATGGATCTCGTCCGCCTCGGCCTCGAGCGCTCGAAGACCGCGCGCGAAGCGACCGAAATTATCGGCGCGTTGATCGAACGCTACGGGCAGGGCGGCGCCGCCTTCTACGGCGTTGATTTCCGCTACAGCGGCGGATTCATCATCGCCGATCATGCCGACGCTTACGTGCTCGAAAGTTCCGGCCGCCAATGGATCGCGCGCCGCGTCGCAGATCGCGCGTGCATCTCGAATTGCCTCACGATCGACACGGCCGGCTTTGGCTCGCCTGATGTAGAAAGCTATGCGCGCGCTCGCGGATGGTGCCACAGTGAATCATCGTTCGACTTCGCCGCCGCATATTCGAACAAGGACGCGGACGATCCGCTGACTGCGCGCGGACGCCTGGCGCGCAGCCGCGAACTGGTCTCGCGAAACGGCCGCTGCACCGTCGGCGAGATGCTCGCGATAATCCGCGATCACGGCGCGCGTGGCGAAACTCCGCCCGCCGGCGACCCCGCCGCGCGCGACGATTCTCCGACGCTATGCATGCACGGCGCAGCCGCCGGCACGACGGCCAGCATGGTCGCCGAACTCCCCGCGCCCGGCGCGGACACAATCCCCATGCTATGGGCGTCGTTCGCCGCGCCGTGCACCGCGATCGCGTTTCCACTGTTCGTGGCCGGGACGCTCCCGCCGGTTCTGGCCGCTGGCGGTGAAAGAGCCTCGTCCGACTCGCCATGGTGGCGCTTTAAGAAGATTCAGGATCTCGTCGCGATCGCGCCTGAGCGCCTGGCGCCGATCGCATGGGATCATTTCCGGCCGCTCGAGGCCGCGATGCTCGAGCGCGGCGCCGAGGTCAGCCGTCAGGCGCGCAAGCTCGATTCCGCCGCGCGCGAGAAACTGCTCGGCAGCTTCATGGCGCAGAATATCGTCCGCGTCCTCAACGCGCAGTCCGCCGCCGAATCCGAATTGACGCGCGCGTCTCACTAATATGAGCCGTAGCCGTTTGACAGCGACTATATCCACGTATTGCTATGAAGCACGCGCATGGGAGGTCTGAAAAAATGAAGATCGAATACGCTTTGCTCGCCGATGCGGCCCAAGCGGTTGGCGGCAAAATCTTTGTGCTGGGCGGCGGATGGAACGTGTTCCGAGCGGCAAGCTACCCGGCGCCAGTTCATCTTGCCATCGCGATGGGCCTTGGTTTCACGTCCAATGAAGTCGGTATCAAATACCCGCTGAGCGTTGTAGTTGCCGACGAGGCCGGAGTTCCAATAATCCCGGAAATGAAAGGCCAGGTGGAAACTGGTCAGCTCGCTCCGGATTTCCCCAAAGGGGCATCAGTGAAGATACCCGTCGCAATCAACATCAACATGCCTCTTCCCCACCCAGGCACCTACGGAATCGTCGTGACGGCCGGTTCCTCAAAGACTCAACTGTCGTTTGAAGCAATCTTTGCTGGTCAGAAGGTGCAGTTCGCGCCCGAGGGTTCTTTGCCAGAGCGTGGGAATTGAGCAGCATCGTCGTGCGGTAGCCAAACAGCACCGCCCCCGCGCGCGCGGGGCTTGCTCCGCGCGCCGCATGGGCGCTACTCAAGAGATACTAAAGTATCCGGCCTGTCTGACGTGGCCGAATACTGAACGCACCGGTCACTGAAAGAGGAGATTTGCGAACCAAATGGATTTTACCTGGACCCCCGAACAGGACGCTTATCGGATGGACGTGCGGCGCTGGCTCGAAGAGAATCGCCCTCAATCTATGGGCAGCATCGATGACCTCGGAGCCGGCGGTGGCGACGCAATCTGGGCTCGTCTCAAGGCCTGGCACAAAAAACTTTACGCCGCGGGATGGGCCGGTCTGACCTGGCCCAAGGAATACGGCGGCCGCGGCGCCACCTTCATCGAGCAGGTCATCTTTCAGCAGGAACTCGGCCGCCTCAACCTGCCGATGGGATGCAACGTGCTCGGCGTGATCATGACCGGGCCGGCCCTGATGCAATGGGGGACCGACGAGCAAAAAAAACGCTACCTCAATCCGATCCTCACCGGCGACGAGATTTGGTGCGAAGGGCTGTCGGAGCCGGGCGCGGGCTCGGACCTCGCGTCGATCCAGTGCCGCGCCGAGCTCAAGGGCGATGAGTTTATCGTCAACGGCCAGAAGGTCTGGACCACGATCGCGCATCGCTCGGACTTCGTGCAGCTCTTCGTGCGCACCGATCCCGACCTGCCCAAGCACAAGGGGATGAGCGCGTTGCTGGTCGATATGAAGGCGCCCGGGGTGAGCGTGCGTCCGCTCAAGCAAATCACCGGCGACAGCGAGTTCAACGAGATCTTTTTCGAGGACGTGCGCGTGCCCAAGGAAAACCTGCTCGGCCCGCTCAACATGGGATGGCAGGTGCTGGTCGCGACCCTGATGCACGAGCGGTTCGGAATCGGCGAGACGCTCGGCGGCACCGAACAGTTGCTCCATGCACTCGTCCAGGTCGCCAAAGCCGTGCAGATAAATGGCCGGCCGGCGATCGAGGACAATGACATCCGCCAGCAAATCGCGCAGTTCGCGATCGAAACGACCGCCAAGAAGTACAACGGCTTGCGCAGCCTCTCCAAGCGCCTCAAGGGTCAGCAGCCCGGACCCGAAGCGTCGATTTCCAAGCTGCTCTCGACCGACTTGGGACAGCGGATGACCAAGTTCATCACCCGGCTGCTCGGCGAGTACGCACTGATCGAGGGCCATACGCCGTTCGCGCCGGAGGGTGACTGGATGCGCCGGATTCTGTACTCGGAGTCGCTGACGATCGCGGGTGGCACCTCGCCGGTGCAGAAGAACATGATCGGCGAGCGCATCCTGTTACTCCCCAAGGGCTGAGAATCATCCAACCCGATGCTCGCGAAGAGGCGGTTCATCCGAGCCGCCTCTTTTTTTGCGCACAATCCGCATTGCAAAATGAAAAGTTGTTTTTTTCGGAAAAGTCAGGCAGGTTCACTCGCAACTGAGAGCTGCAAAAGCTGATCGCCAAGGCTCTAGCAAGCCTGGAGGGGTCGAAGATGGTTCCGAAATCAATCCGCTCGCTCGCTCGCAACCCTATCGTGCTGTGCGTGGCATTGTGTCTGGCGTTCGCGTCGCCGGCGGCCGCGGAAGTTCCCGCCGCGCCAAAAATCGAAGGCGCCGACACCGCATGGCTGCTGCTCTCGTCCGCGCTGGTTCTGATGATGACGATTCCGGGACTCGCGCTCTTTTACGGCGGGATGGTGCGGCGCAAGAACGTGCTCTCGACGTTGATGCAGAGCTTCATCCTGGTCGCGATCGTGTCGATCCAATGGGTGCTGTTCGGCTACAGCCTCGCGTTCGCGCCCGGTAGCGCTTTAGTCGGCGCACTTTCGTGGGCTGGCCTGAGCGGCGTCAGCGCCACACAGCCGTATGCCGCCTATTCGGCGACCGTGCCGCATCAGGCGTTCATGATTTACCAGTGCATGTTTGCCGTGATCACGCCCGCACTGATCACCGGCGCGATCGCGGAGAGAATGTCATTCAAGGGGTTCCTGGTTTTCAGCATCCTCTGGGTCACTCTGATTTACGATCCGCTGGCGCACTGGGTATGGGGCGTCGACGGATGGATTCACCAAATGGGCGCGCTCGATTTTGCCGGCGGCACTGTCGTTCACATCTCGTCGGGCGTCGCCGCACTCGCCGCCGCGCTGATGGTCGGTAAGCGCCGCGGCTTCCCGCATGAGCCGATGCAGCCGCATAACCTGACGATGACCGTCACCGGCGCGGGATTGCTGTGGGTCGGATGGTTCGGGTTCAACGCGGGAAGTTCGCTGGCCGCCAACGGCCTGGCGGTGTCCGCATTCGTCGCGACTCATCTTGGCGCGTCGGCCGCAGCGCTGACGTGGGTGGTGGCGGAATGGTGGATCGGCGGCAAGCCAACTGTGCTGGGCGCGGCGAGCGGCGCGGTGGCGGGCCTGGTGGCAATAACTCCGGCGTCGGGGTACGTCGGCCCCGTCCCGGCGATAATCATCGGCGCAGTCGCAGGCGTGCTCTGCTACAGCGCGGTCCGGATGAAGTCGCGGTTCGGGTACGACGATGCGCTCGACGTGGTCGGCGTGCACGCGGTCGGCGGAATATGGGGCGCGCTTGCGACCGGGCTGTTTGCCAGCGTGTTGGTCAACGCCGCTGGCGCCGACGGTCTCTTCTATGGAAATCCGCGCCAGCTATTCGTACAGGCGACAGCCGTCGTCGCGAGCATGGCGTTTTCGTTCATCGGCAGCATGATTCTGCTGAAGGTGACGGACGCACTGGTCGGACTGCGCGTGATGCCCGAAGCGGAGCAGGTCGGACTCGATCTCAGCGAGCATGAAGAGGCTGCCTACGCCTTCGAAGCGTAACCGCACTCGCTAGCGCTGCATCGCCTGGAAGATCATGGGACCGGCCTCGGCCATCATCTCGCCCAGAATTTCGTGCAGCGGCTTGCTCGGCATGGCGAGCTTTTCCGTCAGCGATTTCATGATCGCCAAATAGCGCTGCTTCATCTCGGGGCTTATCGTTTCGAGCCTGACATTCTCCATCGCCTCGACGAAGCGGGCATGAATTTCGATGATTTCGATGTCGGTCGGATCGGTGAACTTTTTCTTGTGAGCCACGTGCTTTACCTCATCGAAGAAACTCAGAACAGGTAGCGGCGGGTGTTGATGCTGATCAGAATGCCCATCGCCGCCATCATCGCGATCAGCGACGAGCCGCCGTAACTCACCAACGGCAACGTGATTCCCACCACCGGCAGCATCCCGGTCGCCATCCCGATGTTGACCGCCACCTGCCAGAAGACGATCGCCGTCAATCCGACCGCGAGCAACGCGCCGAAGCGGTCGCGCGCGTGTCTGGCGATCCATGCGCCACGCGCAATCACGCTCGCGTACAATGTCAACAAAAGCAGGGCGCCTGCCAAACCGAACTCCTCGGCAAAAACCGCGAAAATAAAATCGGTGCTCTGCTCAGGCAGAAAATTCAGCCGCGCCTGCGTACCGTTCAGAAATCCCTTGCCGAATGGGCCTCCGGCGCCGATCGCGATTTCAGACTGGATGATGTGGTAGCCGGAGCCGAGCGGGTCGGCCTGCGGATTGATGAAGCTGACCATGCGCTGGCGCTGGTAAGGCTTGAGATAGTGCCAGCTCAGCGGAGCCGCGAGCATCGCGGCTATCGCCAGCACCAGCATCGTGCGCAAATTCAGGCCGCCCACGAAAACCAGCGTAATGGTGATCAGCACGAGTATCAGTCCCGTGCCAAGGTCGGGTTGCTTGAGCACGAGTGCCGCAGGGATGCCGAGCAGGATGAACGGGATGATCAAATGGCGCAGGCCCCATCCCCCTTTCGGCGGCTCCTCACGCAGATAACGCACCATCACGAGCACGACGGCGAGCTTGGCCAGCTCGGAGGGTTCGAGATGGAAGGCGCCCAGATTGATCCATCGGCGCGATCCACCGGTGGCGTGGCCGGAGATCATTACGGCGATCAGGAGTCCGATCACCACCACATAAAATGGGTAGGCGTAGGCCTGCAGAGTTCGATAGTCGACAAGGACCGCGATGAGCATCGCGACTGTGCCCCCCGCGATCCAAATCAACTGGCGAATTACCAGAGGGTCCCACGTGCGATGCGCACCCGCGTACGACGCGCTGATGACGCTGACCAGCCCGATTCCGGCCAACGCAAAAACCAGGATGAACAGCGTCCAGTCGAAATGAAGTATGAATCTGCGATCGCCGCCCGCCATCAGGGCCGCACTCCTGTCATTGAGATGGCGAGGCGTCTTCGAGCACGCGCGCTATTTCAGGTTTGGGCGGGGGAGGATTGAGCTGGAAGTAGCGCTGGAAGACGTCGTGAATCACCGGCGCCGACGCGCTGCCGCCATGACCGCCGTGCTCGATGATGCAGGCTGCGGCGATGGTCGGATGATCCTTTGGCGCGAACGCGATGAACCATGCGTGGTCCTTGAACTGGTCGGGCGTCTTGTCATCTGCCTCGCTCTCGCCGACCGGAGCGCTGCTGCCGACGACCTGGGCCGTGCCGGTTTTGCCGCATACGATGACATCGTCGAGATGGGCTTTGTGCGCGGTGCCGCCGGCGCCGTTGACGACGTCGGCCATCGCGTCCTTGACGACTTCGAGGTCGTCCGGATCGATCTTGATTCGGTTCTCGATCGCCGGCGGATACGACTTGGCGATATTGCCGTCGAGTCCCTCGACGTACTTGACGAATTGCGGCCGATAGCGGATGCCGCCGTTGGCGACCTGGGCGGCGACCTGCGCCATCTGGAGCGGCGTGGTCGCGACGTAACCCTGGCCGATGGCGACCGAGAGCGTTTCCGCGGGATACCATCGCTCGTGGAAGCGCTTCTGCTTCCACGCCGACGACGGGATGGTGCCGGGATTCTCGTGATCGAGATCGATGCCGCTCTTGATTCCGAGTCCGAGCTGATTGGACCATTTCGCAATCCGATCGACGCCAAGCCTTTCTCCGACGTTGTAAAAATAAACGTCGCATGAGCGCACGATCGCATCGTGCAGCTCGACGGTGCCGTGGCCTTGTTTGCGCCAGCAATGATACTCGCGTCCGCCGAACCACAATCCGCCGGGGCAATTGTAGGCAGTATCAGGATTCAGCGTGCCTTCCTGGAGTCCTGCTATCGTATCGACGATTTTGAAGGTCGAGCCGGGTGGATAAATTCCCTGGGTGACGCGATTTTGCAGTGGATGGTTCGGGTCGGTCGTCAGTTCGCGCCACGCCGACGCTTTCACGCCGCCGCCAAAGATGTCGGGGTCGAAGGCTGGATGCGAAACCATCGCGAGCACGTCGCCGTTTCTCGGATCGAGCGCGACGAAGGCGCCGTTCTTCCCGGCCATCGCCTGCTCCGCGGCCTGCTGGAGATTGAGATCGATGGTCATGACGATGCTTTCGCCGGGCTTGTCGGCAATTTCCTTGAGCACGCGCAGGCGCCGCCCCACGGCGTCAACTTCGATCTCCTGTCCGCCGGCGTCGCCGCGCAGAGAACTCTCCCACACGCGCTCGAGGCCGAATTTTCCGATCTCGTCGCCCATGCGGTAGTCGGCCTTCTGGATCAGATCGTTCTTGGTCACCTCGCCGACGTAGCCGAGCAGATGCGCGGCGAGCTGGCCGTACAGGTAATGCCGCGCGGGGGTGATTTGGAGACTGACGCCGGGCAGCTCGAGCTGATGCGCCTCGAGCGCCACCACCTGTTGCCATCCAAGACGCTCGGCGACGGTGACGGGCTCGTAGGGCGGGCGGCCCGCCTCGTCGGCGTCGGAAATTTTGCCGGCGATTTGATCTCCGCCGGTGTAGCGCTCGAGCCTTTCAATCGTGAGCGAAAGATTGTCGGAATCCTCGGGCACGAGCTGCGCGTCGAACGACGGCTTCGTATCGACCAGCGGACGGTGATTGCGATCGAAAACCAGCCCGCGCGGCGCGGGCACGCGTTGGATGCGGATCCGGTTGCGATCCGCCAGCTCGACATTTTCCTGATGATGCAGAACCTGCAGGTAGTACAGGCGCACGGAGACCAGCCCGAAAACCGCAAACATCAGGGCGGTCAACGCCGCGATTCGCGGTTCCAGAAGCGGAACGGGCCGGTTGCTTTTAGGGATGTGGAACTTCGCCACTGATGGTTCCCACTCTCAATCTATTCGCGCGCCGCTCTCCCAGGCAATCCCGCCATCCGCTTGCTTGCGGCCAGCATCGCAAAGATGAACGGCGCGACTATCGCGGAGATGGCGGCCTCGAGCGTCAGTCCCCCAAGCATCGAGCCGGTGTCGGAAAGTGCGTTGAAGCCATCGGCGAAGGCAACGGTGGCCAGCGCGGTCGCGATCACACCGAAGAACACCACGGTCGCGCCGACCATCGCGTTGGCCACCATCAGCCGGGTCGAAATCTCGTAGCTCACCAGGAAGACCATCGTCATCATGAAGGCGTTGAGGCCGGGATGCGAGCCGGCCAGTGCGTCGGTCGCGTAGCCCATCGCGAACGCCAGCATCGCGGGCAGGACGCCATGATGGCGCAGGCCGAGATCGACAACCAGTATGATGATCAGGTTCGGAATCAGCGCGCGAAAAGAAACCAGGTGCGGGACCGCGGATTCAAACGCCAATCCCAGCACCACGAACGCCGCGAACAGCAGGGTGAGGCGCAAATCCGTCAGTCCTTGGCCCCGTCGTCGAGGTGGGGCGGCGGTTGAGTGACGATCAGCACCTGTTCGAGTTCGCGAAAATCAACCGCCGGTTCGATCCTTACGCCAAGGAACAAGCCCGGCCCTCCCCGGTGCACGCTTTTGATCGTTCCGACCAGCAGGCCACGCGGGAAAATTCCATCGAGGCCCGAGGTCACGATACTATCGCCGACCCGGATGTCCTGCGAGCGATCGGCGTACTTCAGTATCAATCCATCATCGACCAGCCCGGCGACGATTCCGCGCGCGCGCGAGCGTTGATCGAAACCGTCGAGCGCGGAGTTGTGGTCGTCGATCAACAGCACGCGCGAGGCGTGCGGACTGATGGCGATGATCTTGCCGACCACGCCCTGGTTGGCGAGCACGGCCATGCCGGGACGAAGTCCGTCGCTCGAACCCGAGGCGAGAATCAGGGTGCGTGAAAGGCCGGTGGCGTCGCTGCCGATCACGTTGGCGGCAACTGCGTTGGCGCCGAGCACGTCCTTGAGTTCGAGCATTTCGCCGAGGTGCCGATTTTCGACCTCGAGCTCGACCAGGCGCGCGCGATCGCCCTTGACCCGCGCCAGCTCGTTGCGCAGATGGGCGTTTTCCTCGCGCACGTGAACCAGGTTGAGGTAGTCGTTGACGATCGATGAAGCGCCGTCGCTGAAACGGGTAAACGCAGCGTCGATCGGACTGATGATTTCCAGAAATGCGGACTCCGGACGCGCCGCGAGATCGCCGGGATGGACTCCGGTCGAGATCAGATGAAGCGACACAATGAGCAGCGCGCCGCTGGTCAGCAGCACGCGGTTACGCCAGAGGAAGCTGCGTCTCACGTCAATACGGCCCGACGCGCCGGCTCAAGTTTCGAGAGATATCCGGCGAGTCGATCAGTCAACGGTCACGTCGCGCAGCAGCGACAGTTCGTCCAACACCTTGCCCGCACCCATCACGACCGCGGTCAGCGGATCGTCGGCCAGCGTCACCGGAAGTCCGGTCTCCTCGCGCAGCAATACGTCGAGGTTGCGCAGCAGGGCGCCTCCTCCCGCCAGCACTATTCCCTTGTCGACGATGTCGGAGGCGAGTTCCGGCGGCGTGCGCTCGAGCGCGATGCGCACCGACTCGACGACCTGGCGCACCGGTTCCATCAGCGCCTCGCGAATCTCCTCGTCGGTGATCTCGATAATCTTGGGCACGCCGGCGACCAGGTCGCGGCCCTTGATCTCCATGGTCTGAATCTCGTTGCCGGGGTAGGCCGAACCGATGGTTATCTTGATCAACTCGGCGGTGCGCTCGCCGATCAACAAATTGTACTTGCGCTTGATGTGCTGGATGATCGACTCGTCCATCTTGTCGCCCGCCACACGCACCGAACGCGAGAAGACGACACCGGCCAGCGAGATCACGGCGACCTCGGTGGTGCCGCCGCCGATATCGACGATCATGTTGCCGGTCGGCTCGGTGATGGGAAGGCCGGCGCCAATCGCGGCCGCCATCGGCTCCTCGATCAGATAGACCTCGCGCGCGCCGGCCGACTCGGCCGATTCGCGCACCGCGCGTTTCTCGACTGCGGTGATTCCGAACGGCACGCAGATGACGATGCGCGGGCGCGGACGCACCAGCGTCTTGCCCGTGTGAATCTTCTGGATGAAGTAGCGCAGCATGTTCTCGGTGATCTCGAAGTCGGCAATCACGCCGTCTTTGAGAGGCCGGATGGCGACGATCGAGCCCGGCGTGCGGCCGAGCATTTTTTTCGCCTCGGAGCCTATAGCCAGAACGCGCCGCGAGCCGCGCGAATCTTTCTGCACCGCGACGACCGAGGGCTCGTTGCAAACGATGCCTTCGCCCTTGACGTAGATGAGCGTGTTGGCGGTGCCAAGATCGATCGCGAGATCGTTGGAGAACCAACCGAAAATCGAATTGAGAATCACGAATTTTGCCCCTTGCCTGCCCGGTTCAGGCCTGGATGCCGGTACTAAAGACCCGACCCGAAAACCACCCCAAGACGCGGCCCAAATGTTGAAGAATTGCCTGGCGGAGACGTTTGGGTCCCGTCCGATTGCCCTGCGCGACAAGCTAACAGAGGACGGGCGGCGCAGGCAAGTAACCGGGCGCAATTGCGCATGGAAAAGGCGGTCAAGTATGATATCGCGACAATGTTAGAAGGAATCCGCCGTTACCAGTACTCGTGGCAAGTGCAAATCACGTTCGCCTTCCTGGCGCTTATCATGGCGTTTTGGGGTTTCGGTGGCGGTGGATTATTCAACACCGTCCATCCCATCGCGACCGTCAATGGCCGGCAAATACTTGGCGACCAAGTCGATCGCGAAGCCACCCAACTCCGCCAGGCCGTGCAACAGATGTACGGCGCCGCCGCGCCGACGATGCTCAAGACCATCAATATTCGCCAGGAAGCGGTGGACAGGTTGATCGAGCAACAACTGATCGGCGAGGAGGCGCGCCATCTCGGCATCAGCATCAGCGACGAGGCCCTGCAGGATAAAATCGCCAAGGAGCCTGTTTTTCAGCGCGACGGCCAGTTCGACTTCGATACTTACCAGGACGTGCTGCGCAACAACAATCTGCAGCCCAGTGAGTACGAAACCGCTGAGCGCGACCGCATGATCGCCGACACGCTGCGCAAAATGATCGACACCGGCGTGCAGGTGAGCGACGACGAGGCGCGCCACGCCTACAATCTTCGCAACGAACGGATCGGATTGCGCTACGCCGAGATATCCTTCAGCGATTTCACCGCAAAGATCTCGCCTACCGAAAGTCAGATCGCCGACTACTACAAAAAGAACGCGGAGCAATTCCGCGAGCCCGAGCGCGTCAAGCTGACCTACGTCCACTATGAGCCGCTGGTGCTGGCCGCCAAGTACACGCCGCCCGACAAGGAAATCCAGGGCTACTACAATCGCAACGCCAAGACCCGCTTCACGCATCCCGACCAGGTTCACGCCCGGCACATCCTGATCGCGGTGCCGGCGGGCGCGACCGACAACGAGAAGACCGCGGCGAAGACCAAGGCGCTCGACGTGCTCAAGCAGGCGCAATCGGGGGGCGACTTCGCAAAGCTGGCGGCGAAGTATTCTGACGATCCGTCCAACAAGAGCGAAGGCGGCGACCTCGGGACGTTTGGCCGCGGCCAGATGGTCAAACCGTTCGAAGACGCGGTGTTCGCGATGAAGCCTGGACAGATCGCGATGGCCGAGACGCGCTTCGGCTTTCATGTCGTCAAGCTCGAGGAGTTTAAGCCCGCGCATACCGACACGATTGCCGAGGCGAAGCCAAAGATAATTGACGAGCTGCGCACACAGGCCGGAGCGAAGCTCGGGCGCGCCGCGGCGCAGGAGGACCTGACGGCAGCGCTCGCGGGCGCCAGTTTGCAGGACCTTGCGAAGAAGCGGGGGATCGACGCGGTCGAGACGCCGCTGTTCGCGCAGGGTGAACCGGCGGGCGGCGCCGAGCGGGACCGGGAACTGATGGAGGCGGCGTTCAAGCTCGAAGCGGGGCAGGTGGCGATCGTGCCGGAGAAGGGCGCGCCATACGTGATCAAACTGCTGGCGAAACAACCGTCGCGAATTCCCGCGCTCAAGGAGATCGAACCGCAGGTGCGTGAGGCGCTGATTCGCTCGACGGCCGAAGCCCAAGCGAGCCGGCAGGCGGATAAGATACTCGCCACGATCAAGAGCCCGGCCGACTTTGACAAAGCAGCAGCCGCCAACAAGCTCGCGATTAAAAATGTCGATCCGTTTCTGCGCGCCGACCATAGAGTTCCCGGTATCGGTGAGTTTCCCGAGGTGACCGACGCCGCCGCGGTGGTGCCGGCAATTCCGGGCGTGATCGATCGCGTGATGGAGAATGGCGGCAATTCCTACCTGCTCGAAGTCGCCTCGCGCGCCGAGCCGGCCGACGACGAATGGAAGAGCGCGCAGAAATCGTTCATGCAGGAATACGTCGAGCAGCGCCGCGCGCAGGCATGGACGCGCTTCCTCGATCAACTCAAAGACCAGGCCAGGATACAAATCGACTCCGACCAGCTCGCATCCGCCGGGTCGTCAACCTGAAGGAGCGCGCCGGGCGCGCGGCAATGCCAGGGATGAGTTCCGATTCTTCCGATTCCGCCGAGGCTGCGTCGCGTAACTCAGCGGGCGTCGATACGCACGAGTTTTTCCTTCCCGGCGCGGGTGTGAGCGCGCTGCTGATCCACGGTCTGACCGGGACTCCATACGAGATGCGCTACCTCGGCGAGCGGCTGGCGGCGCGCGGCGTACGCGTGCGAGGCGTCAAGCTGGCGGGTCACGCCGCAACCCCCGAGGAGTTGGGGGCGGCGGGCTACGACAACTGGTACGAAAGCGTCGTCAACGGCCTGGAGGAGCTGCGCCAGTTCGGCGAGCCGAACGTGGTGGTGGGACTGTCGGCGGGAGCTGTGCTGGCGGCGCGGCTGGCCGCCGATCAGGGCGAGGCGGTCGCGGGGCTCGCGATGCTTGCGCCGGGGTTTTTTCTGCCGGCCTCAACGACCATCATGCTGCGGGGCCTGCGCGGGATACTCGGTTCGTTGGTGGACCGGATCTACCTGCTCAATCCGGGTGAGTCGGATATCCACGATGCGGCTGCGCGGTCGATCCATCCCAGCTGCCGTCTGATGCCCTTGTCGGCGCCGATGAAGCTGCTCGATTTAAGCGCGCTGGTGAAGCCGATGCTGGCGCGTATCACGCAGCCGGCGCTGGTGATGCACGCCAGGCGCGATCACACGTGCCCGATGCGCAAAAATGTCGGCTACGTGATGAAACATCTCGGCGCTCCCGAGAAACGCGCGGTCGAGCTCGAGGAGAGCTACCACGTGATTACCGTGGACAGCGAGAAAGAGCGCGTCGCCGCCGAGGTGATCGAATTCGTCGAGCGGTTTCGCGTCGCGCCGCAAAAGCGCGCGGCGGGCTAGAGTCGCGCGGCGCGCGCCGGGTCAGCTCTGCGCGTCGTAAAATTCTTCGAGCAGGTACTTCACGTCGGGACGGCCGAGCACCTCGATGAAGCAGATCTCGTCGTCGGCGTTCAGATCGATGATGACCTGACCTTCCATCGATTGCAGCTCGACATAGTTGGCGACTTTGACTTCGACGGCGGTCGCGAAGCTCGAGCAATTCTCGTCGCCACAGTCGCAGACCGACTCGATTCTCAGAGCGCGCAACCTGGATTCCAGCGGATCGGCACCCTGCTGCTTGAGCATATAAACCATCTCCTCGAGCAGATCGGGCAATACCTCGTTCATCATCGGTGCATCCATGGCGTTTCCAAGGGTAGTGGATTCGGCAC
>OCZT010000785.1_pt1 | contig 32268 bp, 31 predicted proteins | sample 1539031 | NCBI WGS metagenome assembly OCZT01 (sample SAMEA3539308, study PRJEB22396) | soil metagenome | biome: tundra; feature: field; material: soil | place: USA | collected 2010-05 | depth 0.15 m | reverse complement strand
ACCACCTCCTAAAAAAACCTGATTTTATCCTCGCCTGAAAGACCGTTGCTGACCCGTGATTTCCGAGCTCACGGGGCGGGAGACCCGTGCCACAGCGACCCCGTCCTGCATCACCCCATCAACCCCAGCGCTGCTCCGGCGGGTCGAAGACGAAGCCGTGGAAGAATTTCCGCCGCTCGGCGGAAAGACGCTGGTTGTAGAACTCCTTCGAGTAACCCCACTGCTCCTGGGACGCGACCATCCACGGATGCTCGTAACAGTAATAGAGCATGATGCGCTGCCGGCCCGGATGGAAGGGGCCGACGCCATGCCAGAGGGCGTTGTGAAAGAGGATCGCGCTGCCGGCGGGCGCGCACACCTGCACGGCGCCGGGCAGGAAACCGTCGGCGGACGGTTCGCCGGGAGGGTGGAGCGCCTTGTGGCTGCCGGGCACCACCATGAGATGGCTCGCCCCGGGTTTCGTCATGTCGGTCAGGTAATAACCAATTTTCAGCTGCACCAGCGGGATGGGGCGGCCGAGATTCCGAAAGCCATCGTCATGCCCGTCGATATGCCAGCCGGGCTGCTGCTGCGGAAAATCGCGGGCATGGGCGACAATCGCGTCGGACGCGCAGTGATGCGGCTTCGGATTAAGCAGCGCCGTCACGTAGGGCATGATGGGCGGCCAATCGAGCAGGTCGAGGAAGAGCGGGTGGTCGTCGAGAATGTAGAAGACGCGCGTGCTGTCCTTGCCCGTGACCTGCGTGAAACCGGTTTGCGGCGCACCAGTGCGGGTGAGTTCGCGGCGTCGCGCCACGACCGGATCGAGTGCGGCCAGCAGGCGCGAGACATGATCCGGCGTCAGGAAATTCCCGAGGACGAGGTAGCCCTGGTTGTCGAACCGGGAAGCGCTCGGCGTCGGTCGGGACGCTGGCTTTGACGGGGGCGGGAAGCGTGCTGGATTCAGCCATAGGGTGGGGTGCTGGTGCGGGAAATTGCGCGAATCTCCGGTGGGGAGGAAGCGGATTCTGGCATCCTGATTTTCCACCGCGGATTGGCTGATGTCGCTTCGCTCGGTACACGGATTAACACGGATTGAAAACATCCGAACTTTTCGGAAGCTGAATTTTGACAGAAGGCCGCAAAGATAACGAAGCGACGCTGGTTTGCCCAGGCCTTCATGCCCTTTGCGCCCTTCTGCTCAACGGTTTGGGGATCGGAATTCTGCATCCGTATTGATCCGTGAAATCCGTGGTTAAAGATTGGGAGATTACACTGGGGTTGTTGGAGGTGCCCTAGGTCGTAAGTTTCGACATGGCTTCGTAAAGCCGGCCATTGCCGGGGCGGGCGGCGCGTGGTAGGCTTGGGCCATGAGCTCCACCCTTGCGCCCGCCGCCTCCAAGCTCGCCCTGCTGGGCGGCACGCCCGTTGGGGAAATCACCTACCCGAAGTTTCCCACGTTCACGGACCGGGCGATCGAGCGCGCCGCCGACATGCTGCGCCAGGGCAAGCTCTTCGGGCTCGGCCGCAAGCACGTGCCCGAGATCGGCGAGGCCGAGGCCGTCATCTCGCGCTATCACGGCAACCGCCACGTGCTCGCCACGAGTTCGGGTCATGCCGCGCTGCAGTCCGCGCTGGCGGGACTCGAAATCTGCTGTGGCGACGAGGTCATCACGACGCCGTATACTTGGGGCGCTTCGATTTCCTGTATCCTGCACCAGAATGCCATTCCGGTTTTCGTCGATATCGAGCGCGAGACCGGGCTGATCGATCCCGCGCAGATCGAGGCCGCAATCACCCCCCGCACGAAGGCGATCCTCGCGGTGCACCTCTTCGGCCAGCCGGTGAACCTGAAGCGGCTGCGCGCGATCGCGGACAAGCACAAGATCATGCTCATCGAGGACGGCAGTCAGGCGCACGGCGCGGAAATCGGCGGCGTGCGCGTCGGCACGGTCGGCGACGCGGCGGGTTTTTCCTGCATGGGCGGCAAGGTGCTCGCGACGACCGAGGCGGGCTACATGGTCACGCCGCACGAGGGGGTTTACTGGAAGGGCGCGATGATCGGGCAGCACATGGGCCGGGCGTCGGATCCGGGCATGCCCGACGATCTGCGCGAGTACACTGATTCGCTCGTCTACACCTACCGCGTCACGCCGTTCAACGCGGTGCTGCTGACGGAACAGTTTGCCAAGCTCGACGCGGAACTCGCCGAGCGCCGCCGCCATGCCGACCTGCTGCGCGCGCATCTCGCGGGGGCGAAATACCTCAAGCTGCCCAACTACGCGGCGGGCACGAAGCCCTCGTATCATATGATGTCGTTCACCTTCGACTCGGACGCCTCGGGCATCTCGCGCGACACGTTTGCGGCTGCGTTGATGGCGGAGGGCCTGCGCGCCGTCGGCTATGTGCCGTCGGTCATTTCCGATTGGAAGCGGCTGCACTGGCAGGATTACCGCGGGCCGCGCGTGTCGTGGCTTTCGTCACTCGAGGCCGCGAAGGTGGATTATCGTCACCAGCCTCTGCCCAATGCGCGCTGGCGCGTGGACCATGCGCTCGAGACGGGCTTTGACATGGTCGCACCGAATGAGCCAATGATTGCCCGCATGGCCGAGATCATTCTCAAGGTGGAGGCAAACGTCGACGCGCTGCGGGATCACGAGCGCACGGCGGGGCCCGCCGCTCCGGCTGTCCGGAAATGAAAGCAGGATTCGCCTCGACTGACATCACTCCGCGCCTGGGCGTCCAACTCGTCGGTTACGGTCCCTACCGAAACCGGGCGGCGAAAAAAATTCTCGCGCCGCTTGCCGCGCGCGCGCTCGCGCTGAGCGACGGGAAGCGGCGCGCGATCCTCGTTAACCTGGAACTCTGCGGCACGCCGCGCGCACTGGCGCAGCGGATTCGCGACGCCGTGGCGAAGCGCACCGGCTGCCGACCCGGCGAAGTGTTGGTCACATCCACGCACACGCACAGCGGCCCGGCGACCGGCGGCATGCTCGGCTGGGGCGAACCGGACGCGATTTACGTGGAGACGCTGCCGTCACGGATCGCGGGAGCGGCGGCGAAAGCCTGGGCGGCGCGGAAGCCGGTCGAGTGGCGCTACGCCGAGGTGCCCTGCGAGGGTATCGCGATCAATCGTGAGACGGACCGGGGCGGATGGATGACGGAGCCGATCAGCGTGCGGCTCGCTCCGCAGTGGCGGCCGGCGCGGCCGCAGGACACGGACCCGACGCTGCGCGTGCTGGCGGCCTACGCTGGAAAAAAACTGGTGGGTCTGTTGCATCACTTCGGCTGCCACGCGGTGGTGGGCAGCGAGCAGACCTTCGACGTGCACGGGGATTTTGTCGGGCTGGCGTCGCGGCAGATCGAGCGCGCGCATCCCGATGCGACGGCGATTTTCCTCCCCGGCGCGATGGGCGACATCAACCCGCCGGTGTGTCACCGCGCGGAGAAGGAAACGCACCGCGGGCTGCGCGTGCTGAGCAAAAAATACGCGGCGGTGATCGCGCGTGGGCTGCGCGCGGCGGAGCCCCTCCCTGCGCGCGGGGTGCGCGTCATGCAGCGCGACGTGACGTTTTCGCGGAAGCCCTGGACGCGCGCCTCGGTGCAGCGGCGCATCGCCAAGTTGGAGAGGATTTTTGCGGCGCCGGGAGTGACGGATATCACGACGGTCGGTCAGGTTCCGCTGCAGACCAACGGCCTGCAGATGGTGCGGCTCGAGGGCTTGCGGGCGGTGCGGGCGGGTTTCAAGGGCCGGCGCGGACCGAATCCGCCGGTAACGGTGCACGGTTTGCGGATCGGGCCCGTGGCGCTGCTCGGCATCGGGCTGGAGGTTTACCACAGCCTGCAGGCGCCGATCCTGCGCGGCAGTCCGCATCCGCATTCCTGGGTGGTGAGCCTCGCTGGCGGCGTGGGTTACGCTCCGGACGCGCGGGCCTGCGCGAAAAATGGCTACACGGACGATCTGGTGCCGGCGATCGTCGGCGAACGGCCGTATGCCCGCGTTTACGCCGAACTGCCCCGGGCACTGGTGAAGCTGGCGCGCGAGTTGAAGGGGTGAGGGCGCCAACGCTCCTCTGCCCACTTCGCGCGGATAATTCTGCCGGCGTTTGGGCTCTACAAATCGGCGTCCTTGGTTCTGATAGGTGGGAGGCTCCCACCGACTCAATGACCCCTACGAGATTTCGGCTTCCAGTGCTGATCGTGATTAGTTCTTTGGCCTCCTTTGGGGCGGTGCCGTCGGCCACGTCGGGCGGCACGGCCGCACCCGTGACGGCAACTGAACCAGCAGCCCTGGCCCCGGTCGATCGCCAGACGGACCAGATTGCCAATTCTGTAGTCAAGGTGTTCGGCCAGCGGCGCGCTCCGAATTTGTTGAAGCCATGGACCAAGCAGAGCCCCGTCGAAATCAGCGGTTCGGGCTTGGTTATCGAGGGAAACCGGATCCTCACCAACGCCCATCTCGTGCAATACACCAGTGATCTTCAGATCCAAGGCAATCAAGCCGCCGACCGTATTCCGGCCAGGGTCGAGGCGGTGGCCTTGGGCATCGATCTCGCCATCCTGAAACTCGATGACGAGTCTTTCTTTGCGACGCATGCGCCGCTCAAGCGGGTTGTGGAATTGCCGCGGATCAGGGATTCGATGCTGGTGTACGGATATCCCACGGGCGGCACGAGTATTTCGATTACCAAAGGCATCGTCTCGCGGATCGAGTACGCCCATTACAACGGCCCTAATTTTGGTCTGCGCATCCAAATAGATGCCGGCGTCAATCACGGGAACAGTGGGGGACCGGTGGTGGTCGAGGGCAAGGTGATCGGTCTTGTCTTCGGCTTCCTTGGCGGCGCGCAGAACATCGGTTACATCATACCCACCGAGGAGATTGAGCTGATGCTCTAGCAAGTGGGTGCCGGGGGATTCAAGGGTCGTCTCAACATTTTCGATGGCCTCCAGACGCTGGAGAATCCTGCGATGCGGCGCTTCCTGAAACTCGATTCTTCCACCCATGGCATGATTTTCGTAAGACCCAACCGCGACGAGCTGCATTACCCGCTTCAGCGCTGGGATGTGATCACCCAAGTGAGGGATGTGCCCGTGGATGATTAGGGCATGATCAAGCTGAGGGATGACCTGCGGGTGCCGATGTCATATCTTTTTCAACGGCTCAGCCAAAATGACGAGGTGCCGATCAAGGTGGCGCGAGCCGGCCGGATCGAGTCCATCAAACTTCCGGTTAGGTCTGATTTTCCAACGTTGTTTCCATCCCTGCAGGGGGCCTATCCCTCCTATTTTATCTTCGGCCCGCTGGTGTTCTCCCGGGCCTCGGCGGAGTTGGTGGAACTGATCGAGGGCGGGTCGGGAACGGCGGGGAGTCTGCAGAGTCGCGGGAGTCCCTTGATCACCCGCTTGTCGGACAAACCGGCGTTCCCGGACGAAGAGTTGGTCTTCATCTCCTCACCCTTCTTTCCCAGCAAGCTTTCCGCGGGCTACAACGATCCCCAGTTTAGTGTGGTCAAGGCCGTGAACGGAACTCCGATCAAGAATCTACGCCACTTGGTGCGGATGCTCCGCGATGGAAAGGATAAGTTCCTGATTATCGAATTTGCGGACCAACGGGTCGACAAACTCGTGTTCCGGCGGGCGGATCTGCTCGCCGCCACCGAGTCAATTCTGGCGGGAAACGGGGTTCGCAATCAGGGGAGCGCGGACACGATGGCCGAATGGAATTCCCCCCGCCCGTGAATCCCAACCAACAACGACGCTGGGTCTCCGGGCTCGCACTGATTCTCGTTGGCGGGCTGGCGGGGTTGCGCGGGGACACCGTGACCCTGAGAAACGGGACGACGCTCGAGGGCATCGTTACCATGCAGACCGAGACAAAGTTGGTTCTGAAACAGGGAGGGAAAACCCGTTACATCCGAATGGATGAGGTCGAATCGGTAGCCAAGTCAGAGCGTTCTGACCCGCCCTCGCGTGTGCTTTCCAATTCCGCCAGGCCCCCGCCTCAGGCCCCCGCCCAGCCGGCCATTAATCTGGATGCGCTATATGTGGAGCATGCCAATCGGGTCATCAATGCAACGGTCAAGGTCTATGCCACCGTGAGCATGCCGGATGTTAGAAAACCTTGGGCGAAACTGGCGCCCCGCGAGGAAACGGGCTCGGGATTTGTGATCGTCGGCAATCGCATCCTCACGAATGCCCACTTTGTCGAATACGCGACGGATATTCAGATTCGCGCAAGCCAAGCGGGCACCAAGATTCCCGCCCATCTCGTCGCGATCGACACGTGCCGCGACCTGGCGGTGCTCAAACTGGACAATGATAAGTTCTTCAGTACCCACGCCGCCTTGGTTCCCATCACGCTAATTCCCGGAATGAGGGATGTATTGCAAGTTTACGGCTATGCGGACGAATCGGCGAACGTCATGGTCTCCAGGCCGGCCGCGACCACGGTGGATTATACCGCCTACGATTCTCGGGGTTCCGGGCTGATGATCAGGATTAACTCGCAGATTGCCGCAAGTGTCAGTGGCGGCCCGGTGGCGCAGGGCTATGGCAATGTGCTGGGCATCGCCTGCTGCCGGCCCATGGGCGACTGGACCTATAGCTACGTGATCCCATGCTCGGAGATTGATCAATTTCTCGATGAAGTCTCGAAGGGCCTGTTGCCGGAAAAGCCCATGGTCTACGATCAGTTGCAAAAGCTCGAGAATCCCGCCCTGCGTAACTACGTTGGAGTCGACGACACCCAACATGGGCTGGTTGTCACCTCAATCGCCCATAAGAAAGGCAGCCCGTTGCTCGACTGGGACGTCATAACGAAAGTGGGAGCATCTCCGGTCGATGACCAGGGGACCGTGCCATTTATTGAGAACCGGATCGATTACGGCTATGCTCTACACATGTTCGCCGTGCCCGACATTGATAGTTACGTCATCCGTGCCGGCAAGATCGTCCATCTGAGAATCCCGATCACACTGAGGCACGAGATGCTGATCGCCGATGCCAAGGGAATGGCCCCTTCGTATTTTGTTTTTGGTCCCCTGGTCTTTTCCACCGTCACGGCGCAGCTCGTCTCGTTCATCTCCTCCTCTGATCAGCTGGAGGCCTTGCTCGGTATCCGGGCCAGCCCGCTGGTGACGCGCCGGACGGAAGCTCCCTCTTTCCCAGGAGAGCAGCTGGTGTTCGTTCCCGCGCCTTTTTTCCCCCATAAATTGGCGCGGGGTTACGGCGATCCCACTTTCACCGTGTTCAAGGCCGTGAACGGGATACCGATTCGCAACCTGAACCACTTGGTGCAAGTGATCCGAGATGCAAAGGATGAGTTCATCACCATAGAGTTCTTCGAGAAATACTCCGAGATTTTGGTGTTCTCCAGGGCGGAGATGATCGCGGCCACGGACGACATCTTGAATGATAACAATGTCCGCAGTCAGGGAACCCCAGACACCATGGCCGTCTGGAATGTGAAGTAGTGGCGAGGGAGCTTTAGTGGAATGTCGCTGAGTCCGCTCCCAAATTGATCGGCGTTATCTACTTCAGTCGAAGTTGACCGGACGACCGGAAGCGGAGGACGCGTAGATGGCGTCGGCGATGCGCGCGAAGAGCAGCGCGTTCTGCAGCGAGGTTTGCGGCGCGCGTTTTTGGAGAATGGCCTCGACGAAATCGGCGGCGACGCCGTCGTGCTCGGAAGTCAGCGCGGATTCATCGCCTTCCCAGATCACGCGGGTGCGGGTGCCCTTTTCGGCATCGGGCTCGGTGAGCACGACGTTCGCCGTCCTGGCCTTGAGCATCTGGAGGGTAAGCGTGCCGCGCTCGCCGGTGATCTGCCAGCGGTTGTCGGGCGGGAGCGTGGAGAACTCCGCGCGCTCGTAATCGAGCACGCAGCCCTCGGCGAAGGTGATGAGCGCGGTGACATGCGTCTCGGCGTCGGAACCGGGTGCCGCGTAGGCCGTGTAGGGCGCGCCGACCTGCCAGGTGCGGGCGAGGGCGCACTGCGGGGTCAGCTTGAAATCGAGCAGGCCGAGCAGGTAGTCGAGGTCGTAGCAGCCCCAGTTCACGAAAATGCCGCCGCCGTTGAGGTCCTTGCGCAGCCGCCAGGCGGGCGGGTTCTTGAACGGCGGGCCGGCGGGGTTGACGCCGCGGCAGGAGAGGGTGCGCAGCGCGCCGAGGGCGCCGGTGCGCAGGAACGCGCGGGCGGCGCGAGCGGACGCGAAGAAGTGGTAGCGCGACGAGCACACGGCGCCGACGCGGCCGTTTTGGGCCGCAATCAGGGCGCGCACCTCGGCGGCGTTCATCGCGACGGGTTTTTCCGTGAGGACATGCTTCCCGTGCTGGAAGGCCTCAAGCGCGAGTGCGGTGCGAAGATTGGCGGGCAGGGCCAGGATGACGGCGTCGATCGACGGATCGGCGAACAGCTCGGCGGCGCTGGCGGTCCAGCGCGGAATGGCGAACTCCGCGGCGGTTTTCTGCGCGACGTCGGTGCGCACGTCACAGACGGCGGCGACGCGGGCGGTGGTTAGCTTGGCGACGGCGCGCAGGTGATACTGGGCGATGACGCCGCAGCCGATGATCGCGATGTTCAGCATGGTGTATTAAATTCGAAAGGAGCCAGCGCTCAGAGCCCATACATTGTCATTCTGAACGAAGTGAAGAATCCAATTGGATGATATCAAAGTCCGCCGCGAAATCTCACTGGATTCTTCGCTGCGCTCAGAATGACAAACCCCTTTTCGAGCTTCTTAGAGTCCCAGGTACTTGTCGCGGCCGGCGACGAGGGCCTCGACCTTGCGGTCGGCGATGCTGCGCTTGAGCATCCAGAAGCCGCAGTCGGGGTGCACCCAGCGGACGCGACCGGCGCCGACCTTCTTTTCCACGGCCTCGATGCGCGACGCGACCTCGTCGGCGGTCTCGATGTGGTTCACCTTGATGTCGATCACGCCGATGCCGAGGAAGATTTTTTTGTCGATGTGCTTGAGCGCATCGATGTCGCTCTTCGGGCGGTGGGCGAGTTCGAGCACGAGATGGTCGCAATGCAGCGCGTTGAGGAAATCGACGAGTTTCTGCCAGTTGCCCTTCTGGATGGTCTGGCCGCCGTAGTTGCCGAAGCAGAAATGCACGGCGCGCTCGCCCTCGATGCGGTCGAGCACGAGGTTCATCGAGGCGGCGGCGAGCGGCGCGTCGGCGGGATTGCCGGGGATGTTGGCCTCGTCGACCTGGATGCAGGGCGCGGGGAGGCCGGGCATCTGCGCGGCGAGCACCTCGCCGAGGGCCATGGTGAGCTTGTCGAAGCTGCCGTAGTGGTGATCGAGGAGCGTGCGCGCAAGCATGTAGGGGCTCGTGACGGTGAACTTGAACGGTCCGCCGGCGACGGCGGCGGCGCGCGAGCAGTCGGCGAGGAGGTTCAGCGAACCCTCGCCGAGCTTGCCGGTAACGACACCCGCCGGCTTGCGGCGGAAGCCCATCGGATGATGGCGCGAGAATTCCTCGGTGATCGAGCGGCCGACGAGCGAGGAGATGCCGGCCATCGGGCGGATGAAATACTCGATCATCCCGTTCGTGTCGGGGTGGTTGACATCGAAGCGGTAGAGTTCGCCATCGGTCGGCAGGTCGATGCCGGCCTGGCGCTGGAGATCGAACACGACGCGCGTGGCGTCGATCACGGCCTGCTCACTGGGCAGCGCGGCGAGCCAGTCGGGCACGGGATAGGAGCCGACGGTGGTGGTGAGGATGCGGGGCTTGGAGGAAATCTTGGACATGGCGGTGGGAGTTGACGGAGGGTAATGGGATGGGAGAGAGGGCGGGGTGTGGCGAGGGAGAAACTGCTGATATTTCACCGGATTGCGCCTGCTAACGCGTCGCATTGGTCCGAAGTAGGGCGGGTCTTGGACCCGCCTTTCGCGCGAAGATGGCGGGTCAGAGACCCGCCCTACTGCGCACTGACGCCGCCTGACATTGACGGCTGCATGGGCGGGACTCATTTTCCCCGACGACAAAACGCCTGCGTTTTCCGACATGGCCGTAGCCCGATCCCTTTCCCCGTCGCACGTCCGTTTCTTCCAGGAGGAGGGTTATGTGATCGTGCCGGATGTCTTCGATCCGGCCGAGCTCGAGCCGGTGCGGCGGGAGATGCACGAGGAAATCAATCAGAAGGCCCGCGAGCTGCAGGCGGCGGGCAAGCTGGTGAAGCTCCACGACGAGGCGGGCTACGACCGGCAGCTCGCGGCCATTTTTCGCGATGCGAAGGAGAACGGCGAGGCGATCGTCCGCCACCTGATGGGCGTCCGCGGCGGCGGGTTTCACTCGCCCGAGATGTTCGCGCTCATCACGCACCCGAAAATGCTGGCTGCGGTCGGCTCGCTGCTCGGGTCGGAGGAGATCGTGGCGTCGGCCTATCGCATCCGCCCGAAGCTGCCCAATTTCGGCCGCGGCGTGGTGCCGTGGCACCGGGACAGCGGCTATCTTTCGGAGCATTGCGACGAGAATCTCATCATCACCTGCTGGGTGCCGTTCGTGGACGCGACGAAGGCGAACGGCTGCATGGAGATCCTGCCGCGCACGCATCGCGGCAAGGTCGCGCCGCACCACACGGGCGGCAACGCGGACTTCCTCGTGATCAAGGACGAGCATCTCCCCGCCGACCCGCGGAACGCGATCACGGCGGCCTGTCCGCGCGGGGGCGTGGTGTTCATGACGAACCGTACGCCGCATTGCTCGACGCCGAACATTTCCGATCGCATCCGCTGGAGCGTGGACCTGCGCTTCAAGGCGGCCGACGTGCCGAACAACGTGGGCATCGAGCCCAAGTCGCTGGACGCGGAGGGCCAGGCGGACGCGGCGTTTTACGAGGAGGTCAACGTGGCGTGCTACCCGCCCGACGTCGATTTCCTGGTGCAGAGCAGGGCCCACCCGGAGAAGGTCATCAACTATCGCGAGTATGTCCGGCTGCGCGACGTCTTCGACCGCACGCAGCCGAGTTTCGCCGAGGTGCGCCGCTGGCCGGCGCTGAACGCCGCGGCGAAATAGGTCGGGCCGTTCGCGTTGGCCACAAAACCATTGTCGGGCTCTCCAAAGGGCGGCAGGTTCCCGCGGATTGAGCCGCCAAAAAATCAACCGGATCACCGCCTTCCTGCTGCTGCTTGGCCTGGGCAGTGCGCTCATCATCTACCTGACGGCGGCACCCGTGGTGGTTGATCCGCTGCTCGGTGACCCCATGGCGAGCAAGAAATACCTACGAGAGTTACGCGTGATGGGCGGGCAGGGGAACGTGCTCGCGGCCGAGTTCAATGACTGGTTTGCCGGGCTGTGGCAGGGCCAGGCGCTGGCGGGCACGGTAGCCGTGCTGACGGTGGGCATGGTGCTGGTCTTTCGTTTTATCGCGACGCATCCCGAGGCGCCGCCAGACGCTGCTGCGGGTGCGCGGGAGGAAAAGGGGCCGTGAGATCTAGGGTGAAACGCGCGATGGGCAGCCTCCGTTTGGCCTGAAGGAAGCTTCAGGCCTGGGCGTTGTATCAGGGACCCCGGAGTAAGCGGCGGATTTTCCGTTGACCAGTCCGGAGCCTTCGCCCTTTCTCTACCCTTCGCCCGTCGGACAAGCCGTTTCAGGATGGCTGTTTGAGCACCCGGAGAGGTGGCAGAGTGGTCGAATGCGCGCGCTTGGAAAGCGCGTGTAGGCGCAAGCCTACCGGGGGTTCGAATCCCCCCCTCTCCGCCAGCCTCATCCCGGCTATCAGCTGACAAACTTTTTTCAAAAGCTCCTTGCGCGGCAGGGTGGGCGACCCAACTCTGCGGAGGATTTTTTCCGTCCAACCACCGCCCGCCACCTCCATGGTCTCGACCAACACCGAACTGGCTTACAACAGCAAGATTGAGGGCGAGGTCATCATTTCCCGGATGGACGCGGTCATCAATTGGGTGCGGACCAATTCAATGTGGCCCATGCCCATGGGCCTCGCCTGCTGCGCCATCGAGCTGATGGCCACGGCCTCCTCGCGCTTCGATATCGCGCGGTTTGGCGCCGAGGTGATGCGCTTCTCGCCCCGCCAGGCCGACTGCATGATCGTGGCGGGCACCGTCACCTACAAAATGGCCGCGGCGGTCCGCCGGATTTACGACCAGATGGCCGAGCCGAAATGGGTCATCGCCATGGGTGCCTGCGCCAGCACCGGCGGCATGTATCGCAGTTATGCGGTGCTGCAGGGCGTGGACCGGATTGTGCCGGTCGACGTGTATGTGAGCGGTTGTCCGCCGCGTCCCGAGGCGCTGCTCGATGCGCTGATGAAACTGCAAGGTAAGGTCCGGAGCCAACGTTCCGGCCCCAACGTTCTGAGCGCCTGACCGGCCTTCCCGCGCATGCCCGCCACCCTTGACGCCACGGCCGCTCTCCGGGAAAAATTCCCGCATGCGACGCCGCGCGCCAGTCTCGATCACCCGGCGCTCAACGTCCCGGCCGCTGATACCCTGGCGGCGCTGCGCTACCTGCGCGACGAATGCGCCTTCGACTTTCTGGTGGACCTCACGGCGATCGACTGGGCCGAGGGCGTCTCGCCGCGCTTCACGGTCGTTTACCATCTCCTCTCGACGACGCGCCACGACTATGTGCGCATCGCGACGGATTGCCCGAACGATGCCGAGCCCGCCGTGGCCAGCGTGTGCGGCCTCTGGGCCGGCGCCAACTGGCATGAGCGCGAGACCTACGACATGTTTGGCATCAGGTTCGAGGGCCATCCCGACCTGCGCCGTATCCTGATGTGGGAGGGCTATCCGTATTTTCCGCTGCGCAAGGAGTTCCCGCTGGCGGGCATCGACACGCCGCTGCCGGACACGGAGGTGATGACCGAGACGGGTGCCCGGCTTATCCCCGCGCCGATGATGGGCGGCCCGTTCGTGGCCGCCGCGGGCGAAATCAACCTGACCGAGGCCGAGCCGCGCGCCAAGGACCAGAGCTGGACCGAGCGCCGCGTCAAACCCGATGCCTGACCGCCATGGCCACTGAATTTTCCTACCCTGACACTGCCGCGAAAGGCGCGACGGCCGAATTCGAGACCGAAAAGATGTCGCTCTCGATGGGTCCTTCGCACCCGTCCACGCATGGCGTGCTGCGCCTGCAGATGGAGCTCGACGGCGAGATCCTGACGAAGTGCGACCCCGTCATCGGCTACCTGCACCGCGGCGACGAGAAGATCGCGGAGAACATGACTTACAACCAGTTCGTGCCTTACACGGACCGGCTGGACTACATCGCGCCGCTCGCGAACAATATGGCCTACGCCATCGCGGTCGAGCGGCTCGCGAAGCTCGAGGTGCCCGCGCGCTGCCAGGCGATCCGCGTGATCACGGCGGAGATGGCGCGCATCTCGGCGCACCTGCTGGGGCTCGGGGCCTTCGGCATCGATACCGGCGCATGGACGGTATTCATGTATGCGTTCACCGAGCGCGAGAAACTCTACAAGCTGTTCGAAGAACTGACCGGCGCGCGCTTCACGACGAGTTACTCCCGCATCGGCGGCCTGCAGCGCGACGTGCCCGAGGGCTGGACGGGACGCGTGGACGCGTTTTGCGACCAGTTCCTGCCGATCCTCGAGAGCATTCTGGCGCTGCTGACGCGGAACAAGATCTTCATGGACCGCACGGTCGGCGTCGGCGTCATCTCGCGGGAGGACGCGATCGCCTACGGCCTGACCGGTCCGAACCTGCGGGGCTCGGGCGTCGGGCTCGATCTGCGCAAGGACCGGCCGTACTCGGGCTACGACCAGTATGAGTTCGACGTGCCGGTCGGCACAAAGGGCGACAGCTACGACCGCTACCTGGTGCGTGGCGAGGAGATGCGCCAGTCGGTGCGCATCATCAAGCAGGCCATCGCGAAATTTCCCGGCGGCCCATGGTATGCGACCGATGCGCGGAAGATCTTTGCGCCGCCGAAGGACAAGATCCTCACCTCGATGGAGGAGCTGATCCAGAACTTCATGATCGTGACCGAGGGCCCGCAGATGCCGGCCGGCGAGGTCTATTTCGAGGCGGAAAACCCGAAGGGCGCGCTTGGTTTCTACGTCGTCAGCAAGGGCGGCGGCGTGCCGTGGCGCCTTAAGATCCGCGCTCCGTCGTTCTGCAATCTCTCCATCCTCCCGAAGGTCTGCGTCGGCCACCTCATCTCCGACGTCGTCGCCATCCTTGGCTCACTCGATTTCGTCATGGGCGAGTGCGACCGCTGAAGAACTTCCCGCGAATCACCCGAATGCACCCGAATTTCAAACCCTCAGCTCCGAAATCATTCGCGTTTATTCGCGTGATTCGCGGGCAAAGGGTTTTCGACTGATGAATCTCACGCCCGCCACTCTCTCCCGCATCGACGAGGTGATTCCGCATTATCCGACCAAGCGGAGCGCCACGCTGCCGTTGCTGCACCTCATCCAGGAGGAGGTCGGTTACATCTCGAACGAGGCGATCGAGTGGGTCGCGGCGAAGCTCGAGCTCCAGCCGATCAACGTTTACGAGGTCGTCACGTTTTACCCGATGTTCCGGCAGAAGCCGATCGGCCGCCGGCACATCAAGGTCTGCCGCACCCTCTCCTGCGCGCTGCTGGGCGGCTCCAAGACGTGCACCGCGTTTGAAAAGGAATTCAACACGCACCTCGGCGAGATCTCGCCTGATGGGGAGGTCACGGTCGAGTTCGTCGAGTGTCTCGCCAGCTGCGGCACCGCGCCGGTGGTGATGATCGACGACGAACTCCACGAGAAGGTGGACGCCGCCAAGGCCAAGCAACTGAGCGACCAGATCAAAGCTCAAGCCAAACCCCGTTCGTAACCCCAACCCCCATGCGCAAACGAATCAAACGAATCGCTCCGCTCAAGACCGGCATCGTCCTCGGCGTGCTCTACGCCCTGCTCTCGCTCATCATCGTTCCATTCCTGCTGCTCGCGGGCGCCGGGGTCGCGGCGGCGGCTTCCCGCAATGGCGGCACGATGCCCTTTGCCTTTCTCTTCGGCGCCGGCGCGCTTTTTCTGCCGGTTTTATACGGCATCATGGGCTTCATTGTCGGTGTGATCGCCGCCGCCGTCTATAATCTCGTCGCCAAGATGACCGGCGGCATCGAAGTCACGGTCGAAGACATCGTCTGATTCATCCGTTGCCCTCCGCCATGCCCGCTCCCGCCCAACGCCGCATCATCTTCCAGCACATCGACGAGCCGGGCTATACCAACGACCTCGCCTGCTACCGGAAGCATGGCGGCTACGAGGTGATGAAGCGCGCCTTCACGCGCCCGCCCGCGGAACTGGTGGATGAGGTCAAGAAATCCGGCCTGCGCGGGCGCGGCGGCGCCGGTTTTTCCTGCGGCTTGAAGTGGTCGCTGCTCGACCGCAAGAGCGGCAAGCCGATCTACCTCGTGGTCAATGCCGACGAGTCCGAGCCGGGCACGTTCAAGGACCGCTACATCATGCACCAGGATCCGCACCAGTTGATCGAGGGCAGCATGATCACGTGCTTCGCGAACAACGTGAAGCAGGCCTACATCTACATCCGCGGCGAGTTTCCCCACGGCGCCCGCATTTTGGAGAAGGCCATCGCCGAGGCGCGCGCGGCGAATCTCGTCGGTCCGAACATCCTCGGCACGAATTACAGCTGCGAAATCTACATCCACCGCGGCGCCGGTGCCTACATCTGCGGCGAGGAGACCGGCCTGATCGAGTCGCTCGAGGGCAAGCGCCCATATCCGCGCATCAAGCCGCCATATTTCCCCGCCGTCCTCGGCCTCTACCAGTGCCCGACGATCGTGAACAACGTCGAGACCCTCTGCCATGTGAAATACATCGCGGACGTCGGCGGCGAAGCCTTTGCGAAGATCGGCACACCCAACAACACCGGCACGCGCATCCTCTGCGTCAGCGGCCACGTGCAGAAACCCGGCTATTATGAATTCGAGGTGGGCAAGATCACGATGGGCCAGCTGCTCAACGAGGTCTGCGGCGGTCCGCTGCCCGGCCGGAAGTTCAAGGCCGTCATCCCCGGCGGCTCGTCGGCCAAGATCCTGAAGTTCGGCGAGCGCTTCAAGGGCAAGCGCAAGGTCGGCGCGGAGATGGTGGACTACGATTGGGCCGTCGAGGACGTGCCGATGGATTTCGATTCGCTCGGCATGATCGGCACGATGGGCGGCTCCGGCGGCGTCATCGTGATGGATGACTCCGTCAACATGGTCGAGGCCCTCGCCAACATCAACGCGTTCTACGCCCACGAGAGCTGCGGCCAGTGCACGCCGTGCCGCGAAGGCTCGCTCTGGATGAAGAAAATCTCGGCGCGCATGGTCCACGGCGACGCGCGTCCGGAGGACGGCCAGCTGCTCAAGTCCGTGGCCGACCAGATTGCCGGCCGGACCATCTGCGCCTTTGGCGAGGCCTGCGCCTGGCCCACGCAAAGCTACGTCGCCAAGTTCGGCGATGAATTCAAGGGCTACGCCGACGCCAAGAAGACCGCAAAACCCGGCGGCGCCACCGAGCTAGTCTGAATTTTATCCGCCACGAAACACACGAACCACACGAAATTCCGATTTCCACTATTCCAACCCGCCTCCTCTTTCGTATTTTTCGTTTATTTCGTGGTTAAAAATTATTCTCCGCAATGATCGCCCCCGCCAAACCCGAGCTCGTCACCGTCAACATCGACGGCAAGGAGATCGCCGTGCCGAAGGGCACAAACGTGATCGAGGCCGCCCGGCTGGCCGGCGTCGACGTGCCGCATTATTGCTACCACCCGAAGCTCACCATCGCAGGCAACTGCCGCATGTGCCTGATCGAGATGGGCCTCCCGGCCGTCGATCCCGCGACCAAGGCGCCGGTGATGGACCCGGCCACGAGCAAGCAGAAAATCAACTGGATCCCGCGCCCCCAGATCGGCTGCGCGACCAACGCTTCCGCCGGCCTCCACGTCCGCACCCAGACGCCGCTGGTGAAGGACTGCCGTGAGGGCGTGATGGAATTCCTCCTCATCAACCACCCGCTGGACTGCCCGATTTGCGACCAGGCCGGCGAGTGCAAGCTCCAGGAGCAGTCCACCGGCTATGGCCGCGGCTACTCGCGCTTCATCGAGCAGAAAAACGTGAAGCCGAAGCGCACGCTGCTGGGACCGCGTGTCATGCTCGATGACGAGCGCTGCATCCTCTGCTCGCGCTGCGTCCGCTTCTCCACCGAGATTGCGAAGGACGACGTCCTCGGCTTCATCGATCGCGGCAGCTATTCCACGCTGACCTGTTATCCGGGCAAGAAGCTCGAGAACAATTACTCGCTCAACACGGTGGACATCTGCCCCGTCGGCGCGCTCACGAGCACGGATTTCCGCTTCAAGATGCGCGTCTGGTTCCTGAAACAGACCGACAGCCTCGACCCCGAGTCGAGCGTCGGCGCCAACACCGTCGTCTGGTCGCGCGAGGGCGCCATTTATCGGATTACGCCGCGCCGGAACGACGAGGTAAACGACACGTGGATGGCTGACAGCGGCCGCGTGCTTTACAAACAGGTCGCTGCCGCCGACCGGCTCACCGCGGTGAAAGTCAACGGCACCGACAGTGCGCTCGACATCGCGATCAACGCCGCCGGCGAACTCTTCAAGTCTTCCGCGGGTGCTGTCGCTATTGTCGGCTCCGGCCGCAGCTCGGTCGAGGAACAGTTTCTCACCCGGAAACTCGCCACCGCACTTTCTGCCCCGGCGTACCTCGTCAGCCGGGTGGGGCAGGGCGACAAGATTCTCGTCTCCGCCGACCGCAACCCGAACGTCCGCGGCGCGCTCGTCACCGGGCTTGTCGCCGCTCTGCCGTCAGCCCAGCTCAGCGAACTCGCCGCTGCCATCGATGCGGGCAAGGTGAAAACCGTCATTTCCGTCGGCGAGGATTTGGCCGCCGCTGGCCTGACCGCCGCGCAACTTGCGAAGATCGCCATCATCTTTCTCGGCACGCACGCCAGCGCCACGAGCGCCGCGGCCAGGGTCGTGCTGCCCACGCTGACGGTGTTCGAGAAGAGCGGCACGCTGGTGAATCAGCAGTTTCGCCTGCAGAAATTTCTCAAGGCCGTGCCGGCGGCGCAGGGTGCGTCCGACGACCTGACCGTGCTCGCCAAGCTGGTCGCCGCCGCGGGCGGAGCGGCGTTGCCGGCAGAAATTAACGCGCTGTGGAAAGTCCTCGCAGCCGAGGTGCCGGCGCTGGGCACGATGACGTTCACCAATCTGCCCGAGACGGGCCTGCTGCTCGACGCCACCCCGTGGGCTATGCTGCCCTTTGTCGAGGGCGAGACGCTGCACTACAAACCCTGGTCGCCTTCGGCGCCGCCTGAGGCGGGTAAACCCGCGGCCAAACCGGCTGCAGCAAGCTGAATTCCTCGATGATTTTTGCGCTGCACATAGGTTTGAGGGTAGGGACGGACCGCCGGGCCGTCCGCACCGCCCGGCGCGCCCAGCGGTCGCGCCCTACCTTTCATCGCCCGCCGAATCTGTAATCCGAATGCTCGATCTCTGGTCCAATCTCCATCCCGTCGTCCAAGGCCTCCTCAAGGGCCTCGCGGTGATCATGGTTATTTTCCCGCTGGCGGGCGCGTGCTCGCTCGCGGAACGCAAGGTATCGGCATGGATGCAGGGGCGGCCCGGCCCCAACCGCGCCATCGTGCCGTGGTTCGCGTACATTCCCTTCGTGGGCACGTTTCTCCAGCGGCTCGGCGTGTTTCACCTGATCGCTGACGGCGCAAAGTTCCTCTTCAAGGAGGAGCCGGTGCCGGGCCACGTGAACAAGCTTTATTACGTCATTGCGCCCGCCCTCGCGATGATGCCGGCGTTCGCGACCGTCACGGTCGTGCCGTTTGGCGCCTACTTCGACGCCGCCGGCCACGCCATCCCGCTCATGCTGGCCAATGTGGACGTCGGCCTGCTCGCGGTCTTCGCGGTGTCGTCGCTCAGCGTCTACTCGCTCATCCTCGCGGGCTGGGCCTCCAACTCGAAATACCCGTTTCTCGGCGGCATCCGCGCCTCGGCGCAGCTCATTTCGTATGAGCTATCGATGACGCTCTCCGTCGTGCCGGTCTTCCTGTGGATCAACGCCCCCGGCACGCCCGGCACGATGAGCCTCGCGAAGGTGGTCGAGTTCCAGAGCCTGCCCGGCTTCTGGGGCGGCGCGTGGTTCCTTTTCCTGATGCCGCTGTCGGCGTTCATTTTCCTCGTGGCGCTCTTCGCGGAGACGAACCGCCTGCCGTTCGACATGGCGGAGTCCGAGGCCGACCTCGTCGGCGGGTTCCACACGGAATACGGCGCCTTCAAGTGGTCGCTCTTCTTCGTGGCCGAGTATTCGAACATGCTGGTCGGCTCGGGCGTGTTCGCGCTGCTGTTCCTCGGCGGCTGGAATCCGCTGCCGTGGATCCCGCTGGCGGATTTTGTCGCCTGGTTGCACGGGCTGACCGGCGCGGCGTTCACGCTGCACCCGCTATTTGTCGGCCTGCTCTCCATCGCCATTTTCCTCGGCAAGGTCCTCGCCCTGATCTTCGTCTTCATGTGGGTCCGCTGGACCGTCCCGCGCTTCCGCTACGACCAGATCATGAAACTCGGCTGGCAGAAGCTCCTGCCGCTCGCCATCGCCAACCTCATCTTCTACGCGCTCGCCATCGCGTTCATCCAGAAATGAAAACCAATCGGGACCCGGAGTTCACGGAGGCCGCACCGAGGCCACGGAGAAAAGCAGGTTTCACAACCACTTTTCTGTCTCTGTTTGCTCTGTGTCCGGGCTCCGTGTCCTCTGTGACAAAATTCTGAGCCAACCCACGCCCATGGCCATCATCCCTCTCGAACGCAAACCGCTCTCGCTCGCCGAGCGCAGCTATGTGCCGCAGATCCTCAGTGGCCTGAAGACCACGTTCAAACGGATCCTCCGGCCCATTGAGACGCTGGAGTATCCCGAGCAGCGGCCCGCGATCCCGCCCGGCTACCGCGGCGTGCCAACCCTCGTGCGCGACCCGAACGGCCGCGAGAAATGCGTCTCGTGCCAGCTCTGCGAGTTCGTCTGCCCGCCCAAGGCCATCCGCATCACCCCCGGCGAGATTCCCGCCGACGCGCCCACCGCCCAGGTCGAGAAGGCCCCGTCGGCCTTCGACATCGACATGCTGCGCTGCATCTATTGCGGCCTGTGCCAGGAGGTCTGCCCCGAGGAGGCGATCTTCCTGCAGAACCAATACTCGATGTCCGGCTATTCCCGCGCGGAGATGGTCAACCACAAGGACCGGCTCTACGAGCTCGGCGGCACGCTGCCCGATGCGCATTTCAAATGGGACAAGAAAAAAACCGCCGCCGAGCACGGCAACGAGCACTGATGAAAACCCTTCACCCAATTCGTAGGGGCGCAGGCTTGCTCCGCCCTCGCCGCGAAACGGCCGAAGCCGGGCGCAGCAAGTCTGCGCCCCTACCTAACTGACGTCCATGGCCCCAACCCTGTTCTACCTCTTCGCCCTGTTCACGGTCGTCTGCGCCGTGGGCACGGTCATGAACAAGAACGCCGTCAATGCCGCGATGTGTTTCCTCCTCTGTCTGGTCGGCGTGGCGGGGCTGTTTGTGCAGCTCGACGCCTACCTGCTGGCCTTCCTGCTGCTGCTGGTTTACGCGGGCGCGGTCGTCGCGCTGTTCCTCTTCATCATCATGCTGCTCGACGTGCAGGGCCGGCCGGCCGGGGGCTTCAAGAAATTCTCTGTCGTGGCCGCCCTCGTCGCCCTCGGGCTGTTGGTGACCGGCCTCGGCACGATCGTCACTCGCGGCCAGCTCGAGGCGCCGAATCCCAACGCCACGTCCGCGGTGGGCGCTGCGCTCAAGCCCTACGCCTACCAGCTCTTCACCACCTACCTGCTGCCCGTGCAGGTGATGGGCTTCCTGCTGCTGATCGCCATGCTCGGGGTGATCGTGCTGAGCAAGAAAATGGACGGCTTGGAGGACATCAAATGATCACCGCCGGACTCAACGAATACATCTTCCTCAGCGCGCTGCTCTTCGCCATCGGCTTCTTCGGCGTGCTGGTGCGCAAGAACACGCTCGTGATCTTCATGAGCCTCGAGCTGATGCTGGTCGCCTCGACCCTCGCGCTCGTCGCCTTCTCGCGCTTCAACGGCACGCTCGACGGCAACGTCTTCGTGTTTTTCATCCTCACCGTCGCCGCCGCCGAGGTCGCGGTCGGCCTGGCCATCATCGTGGCGCTCTTCCGCCAGCGCCGCACGGTGCAGGTGGACGAACTCAACGCGCTGAAACACTGAAACCCGGATCTGAATTTGAACCACAGAGAACACGGAGCCCAGCCACAGAGTTCACCGAGAAATTCATGAGCCGTCCAAGCCTTCATCTTTACGCCCACCGGCGGGCCTCCGTGACCTCTGTGGGCTGCGCTCTGTGTCCTCGGTGTCACTTGGATTTCTGCCGATGACCATGCTCTCGCACGCCATCCTTGTCCTGGTTCTGCCGCTCGTTTCCGCGGTGCTAATCGCGCTGTTTCTGCGCCGGCAGGGCGGCCTCGCGGCGGCCGTTTCAACCTTCACGGCGGCGGCCATTGCCGCCATTGCCGTGATCCTCGCGCTGCACAACGAACGCTTTGAGGACTCGTTTGTGTGGCTGAGCCTGGGCGATTTCTCGCTTTCGATCGGCTATAAATACGATGACCTTGCCGCGCTCATGCTGTGCATCGTCGGCGTCGTCGGCCTGTGCATCCACGTGTTTTCGCTCGGCTACATGCGCGACGACGCCGCCAAGGCCCGCTACTTCGGCGGGCTGTCCATCTTCATGTTTTCGATGATCGGCGTCGTCCTGGCCGACAATCTTTTCATGATGTTCATTTTCTGGGAGCTGGTCGGTTTCAGCTCCTGGCTGCTGATCGGCCACTGGCACGAAAAGTACTCCGCCAGCGAGGCCGCGAAGAAGGCCTTCATCACGAACCGCGTCGGCGACTTCGGTTTCCTGATCGGCATCATCTGGTGCTATTGGGCCAACGGCACGGTCAATCTGACCGCGCTCGGCGGGCATCATGTGTTCAGCACCGCGATTGCGCTGCTGCTCTTCTGTGGCGCGGTCGGCAAGTCGGCGCAGCTCCCCCTGCAAGTCTGGCTGCCGGATGCGATGGAGGGCCCGACTCCCGTGTCCGCCCTCATCCATGCGGCCACGATGGTCGCGGCCGGTGTTTACATGCTCTGCCGCATCAACGTGCTCATGGTGCCGGATGCGCTCACGGTCATCATGTGGACCGGCGCCGCCACCGCGCTCTACGCCGCGTGCTGCGCCATTGTGCAGAGAGACATCAAGAAGGTCCTCGCTTACTCCACGCTCTCCCAACTCGGCTACATGGTTGCGGCGTTTGGGCTGGGCTCATTATGGATCGAAACAACGCATACTGTCGGTTCAGGTAAAGAGATCGGGATCCAATTTAGTTCAGTGACAATCGCCGCCGGCGTCGGCGCCGCGATGTTCCATCTGACGACCCACGCCTTTTTCAAGGCGCTGTTGTTCCTCGGTTCGGGCTCGGTCATCATCGGCTGCCACCACGAGCAGGATATATTCAAGATGGGCGGGTTGCGCACCCGGATGCCGCTGACATTTTGGACCTTCACGATCGGCGTCGCAGCCATCATCGGGTTGCCCGGATTGGCGGGGTTCTTCTCGAAGGACGCGATTCTCTATCTGGCGTTTGCGCACAACAAGGCGGTCTTCGCGGTCCTCGCGTTCACCGCCATCCTGACCGCGCTCTACATGACGCGGCTCTGGCGGCTCACGTTCTTCGGCGAACCGCGCAGCGAGTCCGCTGCGCACGCCCACGAGGGCGGGCTCGTGCTGACGCTCCCGCTGGTCGTCCTAGCTATCCTTGCGGCCATCGGCGGCTACACCGGAATTTACCCGAAGATTTTCACGGGCGTCTTTGAGCTCATCCCTGAGGCGTACGGTTCGAATCATACCACTATCCTGATCACTAGCTTGGTCGTGCTGATCCTCGGCACGGGCGCCGCACTGCTGTTCTACAGGCCAGCGGCCACCGATGCGCTGCAGTCGCGGGCGCCGGGGCTCTTCCGGCTGCTCGCATCGAAGCTCTGGTTCGATGAAGTCTACCAGTGGTACATCGACAAGGTGCAGCAGCGCTTCGCCCTGCTGCTCAACTTCCTCGAGCAGATCTTCCTCGCCGGCCTGATTATCCGCGGTTTTGCGGGGGTGGTCGGCCTGTTTGGCCTCGGCGCTCGCGCGCTCCATGTCGGCAAGCTCAGCGCCTACGTTTACTGGTTCCTCGGCGGGATCGTCGTCCTCTGGCTGTTTGCCACCGGAGTTTTCTAAGATGAGCCACCTGCCTTTTGATCCTCTCCTTCTGTCCATCGCGATACCGCTCGCGGTGGCGCTGGCCATTGCGCTCGGCCTGCCGAAGCGCTGGTCAATCCGACTCGCCTACGTCGGTTTCGCCGTGCCGGCGCTGCTCGCGCTGCATGTGTGGTGGCATTACGCGGCGCAGACCCCCGAGAACGGCTATGTCTTCCTCACCCATTACTCGACGGGACTCGACGGCTTGGGCATTCGTCTGACCCTTGGGTTGAACGGCATCTCGCTTCCGCTCTTCGTGCTGGCGGGCCTCGTCGGGCTCGCCGCCGGCCTGTATGCCATCCAGTCCAACGCCGAGCGGCTCAAGATCTACCTCATGCTGCTGCTCGTCATGCAGGCCGGCCTGATGGGCGTGTTCGCCAGCGTGGACGTCTTCTTCTTCTATTTCTTCCACGAACTCGCGCTCATCCCGACCTTCATCATGGTCGGCGTGTGGGGCGGGCGCGACCGCAGCTATGCGGCGATGAAGCTCACCATCTACCTCACGCTCGGCGCGATGCTTTCGCTCGTTGGGTTGATCGCGCTCTACGTGAAGAGCGGGGCGCACTCCTTCGACCTGATCACGCTCCGCCAGATCATCGCCGCCCATCCGCTCGCGGAAACGGCGCAGAACAACATCTTCGCCCTGCTGATGTTTGGCTTCGGCATCCTCGTCTCGCTCTGGCCGCTGCACACCTGGGCGCCGCTCGGCTACGGCGCCGCGCCGAGCTCTGCCGCGATGCTACACGCCGGCGTGCTCAAGAAATTCGGCCTCTACGGACTGATCCAGATCGCCCTGCCGCTGCTGCCGCTGGGCTCCATGCACTGGAGCCACACCCTGGCCGTGCTCGCGGGCGTCGGCAACGTCCTGATCATCGGCCTGATCACGATGGCCCAGCGCGACCTGAAGCAGGTGATCGGTTACAGCTCCGTGATGCACATGGGCTATGCGTTTCTCGGCGTCGCCTGCTACTCGGTGCTCGGCGCCGGCGGCGTCGTGCTGCTGATGGTCGCGCACGGCTTGTCCGTCGCGCTGCTCTTCCTGCTCGCAACGAGCATTTATCACCGCACGCACACCTTCGAGCTGACGGACATGGGTGGGCTCGCGCAGAAGGCGCCGGTGCTCGCGGCCTTCTTTGTCGCTGCGACCTTCGCCAGCATCGGCCTGCCGGGCTTCGCGAATTTCTGGGGCGAGCTCACGATCTTCGTCGCGCTGTGGCAGTTCTCGCACGCATTCACGGTGATCGCCGTGGCGGGCGTGGTCATTTCCGCGATTTACGGCCTGCGGGCGGCGGCGCGGGTGTTCTTCGGTTCGCCGACCGAGGCCTTTGCGCGGGTGGCGGCGCAGCATCCGCCCACCGACCTGAACTGGCGCGAGAAAATTCCCGCGCTCATCCTGCTGGCCGCGCTGCTGTTCGTCGGCTTCTGGCCGAAGTCCTTGTCCACGCCGCTCAACGCCACGCTGAACGCCGTTTATGCGGCGCCCGCCGCCGCCGCGGGCAAATAACGCCATGGATATCCCGTCCCTCCAAGCTCTCGCCGCGAACAACGACTGGTCGGCCATTCTGCCCGAACTGCTGCTCGGCTGTCTCGCCCTCCTGCTCCTGGTGCTGGAGATCGTGCTGCCGCGCCGGCTCCATGCGTCGCTGCCGGCCGTGGCGCTGCTTGGTGTCCTGGCGATCCTGCCCGGCCAGCTGTTCAACTGCGGCGCCGGGTTCGTCGCGCGGGAGAGTTTCAACGGCCTGCTGTTCCATTCGCACGAGGGCCAGCTGATGCGCGTGTTCTTCCTGCTCTCGGCCCTGCTGGCCGGCGTGCTGGGCACCGTGAGCCTCGCGAAGCAGAAAATGCCGCGCACGGAGTTCTACCACATCCTGCTCGTGGTCACCGCGGCGATGATGCTCCTCGTGCAGAGCAAGCACTTCGTGATGCTCTTTGTGACGCTCGAGACCGTGACGATCGGCCTATATATCTTGGTGAGTTATTTCCGCACCAGCCCGCTCTCGCTCGAGGCCGGCCTCAAATACCTGATCATGGGCGCGCTGAGCTCCTCGATCCTGCTTTTCGGCATCGTGCTGCTCTACGGGGTGGCGGGGAATCCCTCGCTGCCGGGGCACAGCGCCACGCCGATGAGCTATGACGCGCTGCAGTCGTTCCTCGCGGCGAACCCGCACAATTTTCTCGCCAGCATCGGCATCGTGCTGGTGCTCTCGGGCGTCGCCTTCAAAATTGCCGCCTTCCCATTCCAGATCTGGGTGCCCGACGTGTATCAGGGCGCGCCCACGCCCGTGACGGCGTTTCTCGCCGTCGCCTCGAAGGGCGCCGGGTTTCTCGTGCTGCTGGCCCTCGCGCGGACGTTTTCCCCCTGCGCGTGGCTCATCGCGCCGGTGCTCACGCTCATGGCCGGGGCGACGCTCCTCTTCGGCAGCATCGCCGCCCTCACGCAGCATAACGTCAAGCGCCTCATGGGTCTCTCCGGCGTCTCGCATGCAGGGTTCCTGCTCCTCGGCGTGGTCGCGGCGAGCACGCAGTCCATGGCGGTCGGCGCGATTTATTTCTACCTTTTCGCCTACCTGCTCGCCTCGTTCGCGGTGTTTGGCGTGATGGTGCATGTGGCCGGTCCGGACGACGCGGACCAGGAAATCAGCCATTACGCGGGCCTCGCGAAGGACAGCCCGTTCCTCGCCCTGGTGCTCGCCGTCGGGCTCGGCTCGCTGGCCGGCATCCCGCCGCTGGCCGGTTTCATGGGCAAGCTCTTCATCTTTATCGCGGCGTTCCAGGCCGGGCTTTACGGCCTGATCGCCGTGGCGGTCGTCGGCGTCGTGATCTCCATTTACTATTACTTTGGTTGGATCCGAGCGGCGTTCTTCGCGAACTGGACGCCGCCGGAGGGCGACACCGCGGCGCGGCCGGTCCGCACGACCCTGGGCGTCGCGGCGGGCGTGACGCTCGGCCTGCTCGCGTTTGGGACGGTGCTCCTCGGCTTTTACCAAGGCGGGCTCGGCCAGTGGCTGAGCTCACCCTGATCCGGCGGCCTAACCGGTGGAACGCGTTGCCCCCAACGCGTTGGATTGTGCGCCAGGCCAAAAAAGAAGCGCGTTGAGGACAACGCGCTCCACCTCATACAGTCTAAATTGGGCGTCAGCGCCACCGACCCTCAACGAAGACGTAGGAATTTCCGCGATTTTCCCACCGCGGGGCCACCCAGTACTGGTGCCCGTGGGGCGGCAGTTCCCAATGACCGGCCACCCACTCGTAGCGATGTCCGCGCCGGGTCCAGAAGCCTTCGACCCACATGTACTCTGAGGACGGACGGTGGCTCATGCGCTCATGACGTGGCGGCGGTGGGGCTTCGACAATGAGTTCCACATCGGAGGACCCGTGACGGTCCCAATGGTCACCGTTATCGCGGCGATCGACCACCTCCCAATGGCTTTCGGTCCAATTACGCGACCGTTCATCCCAGCGGCCTTCGACATAGATCGCGTTGGGTTGCGGCGGGCGTACCCAGCCACCCGGAACCCAGACCCAACGGCCGTCCCGCCAGGTATTTCGGCCGGCGACCCAGACATAGCCGGTTCCGGGCGCGGCATATTGTCTTTCGACGATGGTGGGCCGGGGCGGGGCCTGCTGCACCACGATCGGCGGTGGCACCCCGAGGCGAAGGCCCAGATCGATGCTGACGTGGGTTTCCGCTTGCGCGGTGAGCGCAAAGATCGCGGCGCAAGCCGCCGTGGACAGGGAGAACAGGGCGGGTTTCATGGCGTTGGCGGACCGGGTTGAAAGTTGCATAGGAGGAAGACGTTTGGTGTCAGAGTGGGTTACCGCCGTCATAAACGGCAGGTGGTCACAGACCGCTCGAAAAGACGTTTGTTTCCGACGCGGATTGCTGCCTCAGTGGCACTGCCGCACGCATGAAAGTCACCGGACTCGCCCTCGTCCCGCCCCCGACCGCCGCCGACCTGCCCAAGGTCACGCCGGAGCTGCTCGCCTCCGTGCTCGCCCGTTACTCGCGCAGTAACGAGGGGCTCGCCGCCATTCTCGCGAAGGTCGATGTCAACGATCCCGACGCCTCCATCGATCGCATCCTGAAATTTGTGGACTACGGGCACGCGTCCATCGGCGGACTGACCGGCGGCCTGGCGATTGCGCTCGATGGGGTGTCGATGTGGCTCGCGTGGAAAATTTTCGAGATCGCCACGATGGCCGACGGCCAGGAGTCGAGCACGCGTTACATCACGATGGACGCGTCCAATCTCCCGGCCCCGGAGGAAATCGGCATCCCCGCCGATCTCGCCGCGCGCTGGACCGACGTGATGGCCGCGGCCTTCGCCGCCTACCACGCCGAATACCTGCGGCTCGACCTCCTCGCGACGGCGAAACCCGCGCTGGTGCGCCTGCCGCCCGACGCCAAGCCCGCGATGGGCGCCCGGCTCCGCAAGAATTACGCGCTCGACCGCGCGCGCTACTTCATCCCGTTTGCCACGCGCACCAACCTCGGTCTCGTCCAGTCATCGCGCATGTGGGCGACGACGGTCAAGCACCTCAACTCCCTGCCGCAGCCGGAGGCCCGCGCCGCGGCCGCGCTCATCCGCGACGAACTCGTCAAGCAGTCCCCGCGGCTGATGCGCCACAGTTCCGCGGAAAAGTCCTACGAGGAGCAGGCCCGGCAGGAATTGGCAGCGAGCCTGAAGCTCGGCTTGGAGCGCCTCTCTGCGCAGCCGCTCGATGACGAGGTGTGGGTAAAGGTGGACCGCGACGCGCCGCCGTGGCTGCCGGAGACGCAGCCGGTTTCCGAGGCGCTCCGGCATCGCGCCAACCGCTATGGCCACCAAGGCCTCGCCACGCGCCGCACCCGCGTGACCTTTGCCTGGAACAACCTGGCGCTGGCCGAGCTGCGCGACCTCAACCGCCACCGCACCGGCCACCGCTTCACCCCGCTGGTGCAGGGCGGGTTCTATCTTCCGCCCGAGATCAAGCACAGCAGCCACACCGTGCTCCTCAATCAACAGCTGGAGCTGACCCGCGAGCTGCTCCGGCGGGGCTCTCCGGCCTACGTCTACTCGCTGCTGCTCGGCGCCCAGACTCCCTTCGAGCACTCGACGCAGGCGGACAAGTTCATCTACGAGGCCGAGCTGCGCACGGGCATGGGCGCCCACTTCCGTTATGCCGAGCACCTGAGCGCGGCCTTGCGCGAGTTTTTTCACCAAATGCCGGCGGCGCGCTCCTGGGTGGTCGAGGGCACAGCCGAGCCGGAATAATTGGTTTGCCGCCCTCTGTCGATGCTGCAAACCATTGGCTCAACCCCAATGAAGTTAGCTGACGCTGTCTTTGCAGTCTCTGGCCGGTGGTCGTTGAGCTCCCGCGCATGAGCTCGTTTCGCGTCTTGCAGTTCAACATGCAGTTCGGCCAGATCTGGGACGACAAGTATCCTGATTTTGCCCCGGTCCGCCTTGAACGCACTGTGCAGGAGATCCGGCGTCACGATGCCGATATCGTCATGCTGCAGGAGGTCGAGCAGACGCCGCCGGAAGGGATTCAACTTCAGCCGCCGCCGAACTACACACTGCTGCGCACCGAACTCCCGGGCTACGACGGCTGGTTTTCGTACCCGAAGGCCGATCCGCGCGAACTGCCCTTTGGCGTCGGGCTGGCCATTCTCTCCCGCACGCCGCTGCGCCAGACCACGCGCACCGACCTGGCGTCGCCGCCGATCGAATTCGAATTTTTCGGCAAGAAAACCACGCCCACCGACCGCGTCATGATCGGCGCGAACACCACCATCCACGGCCACGACCTGCGGATCTACAACACGCACCTCCTCGCCTTTTTCATGCTGGGCTCCAGCAGCACGGCCAATCCGTTCCAGCGCCGCCAGGTCGCCGACCAGCTGGGCGCCTCGAGCGGCCCGACGATTCTATGCGGGGATTTCAATGTCAGCCAGCACCAGTCCCTCGTCGCGCAATTCGCCGAGCGGGGTTTTTCGACCGTGCAGGACACCGAGGCCACATGGCGCCGCCGGCCGTTCGTCCTCGACCATATCTTTCACAACGCGGGAGTGCGGTGCGTCTCACACCGCGTGGAGCCCACGCCCGCATCCGATCACCACGCGCTCGTGGCGGATTTCGAATTCGTGGGGTAGGGCCGCGCCTTACGGCTCGCGCCGCACGCGTTCCTTCTCCTCGTTGCGCTCCTCGTCGATCCGCGCCCGCTCGCGCGCGAGCTGCTGCTGGATTTTCTCGACGTCCTCGGCTTTGCGCGCTGACAGCGCGTCCTCGAGCTGCTTCTTCAAAAAGATTTCCCGCTCGGCCCACTTGCCCTGATAGACACGGTCCAGCTCCGCCAGCCGGCTCTTTTGGGCGGCCGAAAGCGGCCGGCCCTTGTCGGGGTCTGACTTGGCCAGGCGTTCCATCGCGAGTTCATAGGCGCTTTTCATGGGAGGAAGCTAAAGCAAGTTCGGGCAATGTGAAACCCTGTAAATTGGGCGGTGGCCGATGGCCTGCACTAGCCAAACTTCACGCCGAAGATCAGCGCCAGCGTCACCACCGCAAACGGCGGCCAGAAACCGCGGCTCCAGCCGCTCCAGCCGCGGGCATAACCCGCCAGCACGACGGCGAGGAGCGCCACGAGCGTCGTGGAGCCCAGCCAAGGCGCGTGCCATGCCGCCGGCCACCAGACGCCCGGCACGCGCTGGCCCAGCCGGATCAGCGCATCAATCACCGCCAGCACCAGCACCGCCGCGTGGTTGAACAGCACGCTGGCGGCGGTCAACCCGGCGAGTCCGGTCGCGATTGACGCGAACCCGGCGTTGATGACCAGCATCGCGAGCGGCACGAGCACCAGGTTCGCGATGAGCCCGCCCGGCGTGAACACGTTGTAGAACGCCGCGCCCGTCACCGCTCCCACGAGCCACGCGGCGAGACCGATGCCGAGCACCGGCCAGAACCAGCGCAGCGCGGTCGCACTCCACCGCTGCCACCACGCCCAGGTCGCCTCGGGCAGATTCGGCCACGGCGGCCACCGCGCGGCCAGACGCTCGGCGAGCGGCAGCCCGAAGCACAGGATCGCAAACACGACCCCGTAGCTCATCTGGAAACTCGCGCTAAACAGCGCCATGGGCTCAGCCAGCAACACCAGCAGCGCGGCCGTGGCCAGGGCGGCCACGCCATTGGCCGGCAGTCGCAGCGCAAACGCCGTTTCAAACGCGGCCACCAGTAGCCACGCGCGCACGGCCGATGGGCTCGCGCCGGTCGTCACTAAGCATAATAGACCGTGGCAGTCATTTCTACTTTGTTTGGCCGGGCACAGCTAGTTCTTAGCGCCACTGAGGGCACAGTGTCGTCGTTGTGATGCGCTTGAGCCCAACGACAGTCAGAGAGACTCACGTTCCCCCGTTTTCTCGTAGTCGTAGCAGCGCCAGCGGCCGTAGGTGTAGTCTTCGCTCCCAGTCGGCTTGCGCTTATGTATTGCGCCGGGCGAGAGGTGTCACTGTTTTCCAGCCTCGACAAAACGCTCCGCTTCGGCAACTTATAATCCCAGAATCATAAATGTGCGCGCAACTTTAGCCAGCACTCTGCCGCCATGCTAGGACTGTTTGGCCCCGATCTTTCCGCCATCGAACGCGACACCTCGGGCCCGATCGAGAAACGCAGCCTCGGGCGAACCGGCGCCAAGCTCTCGATCCTGGGTTTCGGCGGATTCGTGCTGCACAACGCGCCGCCTGAGGATGCCGGAAAACTGGTGCGACAGGCGTTCGAGGCCGGGGTGAACTACTTTGACGTGGCGCCGACATACGGGACGGCCGAAGAGCGCCTTGGGCCGGCGCTCGAACCCTTCCGCTCGCGCGTCTTTCTCGCGTGCAAGACGGCGCAGCGCAAAGCCGCCGAGGCGCAGGCCGAACTCGAGAGTTCGCTGCTACGTTTGCGAACTGATCACTTTGACCTTTATCAGTTACACTGCGTCACCACCGACAAGGACGTTGAGACCATCTTCGGGCCGGGCGGGGCGATCGAGACCTTCGTCACCGCCAAAAAGGCCGGCAAGGCGCGCTTCCTCGGCTTTTCGGCCCACTCGGTCGAGGCGGCGATGGTACTGATGGATCGATTCGAGTTCGACACGATCCTGTTTCCGGTGAACCAGGCGTGCTGGCACGCGGGCAATTTCGGCCCGCAGGTGCTCGCGCGTGCCGCGGAAAAGAAGATGGGAATCCTTGCGCTCAAGGCGATGGCACGGGGACCGTGGCCGAAGGATGCCCCGCGGACGCACACCTGCTGGTACGAACCCTACGCCAATCCGGCGGAGGCGCTGCAGGGCCTGCGTTTCACCCTCTCCCATCCCGTGACTGCCGCCATCCATCCCTCCGACGTGCGCTGCTTTCTGATGGCACTCGAGCTGGCGCCAAAAATCTCGCCGCTCGCCGCAGCCGAGGTGGAGAAGATCAAGCAATACGCCCAACAGGAGGCGCCACTCTTCATGTACCCGCTGGCCGCGAGTTGAGTCGACTCGGCGTTGTTGGCAGGTTCATGGTTGTCGGTTCACGCCTCCATCCGGATCCAGATTCTCTGCTGTTTCAATAGTCAACCTCCTGGAAACGTCTGGTTCGCTGAAAACCGAGAGCAAGGGGTTGCGCGGACGCGGACTTACGGCCGTCGACGGATTTCTGCACTGTCGCGCTGACGGTCCTCGAAGAGATCATCGTAGTCCAATTCAACGGTTGGCTGTCCCTCGAAACAAATAGTGGCGGGCTCCGCTTTCGTGAGGCTTTGATGTCCTTCTGGCTCCGTGATAAGCAGCCACTATGGTCAAAGTCTCCTGTATAGGAGGCATCCAGTTACCTCTGCAGCATTCGAAAACCAAGGATCAATAGAGGACATCAAAGTCGCCTGATATGTTGGCAACTTTTTCGAGCCAAGCCGGAGGAAAGGGCGCCGGACCTGGGATCCAGACTCGTTCCTAAGAAATTTC
>OCZT010000784.1_pt1 | contig 32297 bp, 32 predicted proteins | sample 1539031 | NCBI WGS metagenome assembly OCZT01 (sample SAMEA3539308, study PRJEB22396) | soil metagenome | biome: tundra; feature: field; material: soil | place: USA | collected 2010-05 | depth 0.15 m | reverse complement strand
GGGCTGCAGGCCGATCGGAGGCCGAGCAGCCCGGGGCGCGAGGCTCCGCGCCGGAGTTCAGGAGGCGGCTTCCGGCGCCCGTCCCCACCCAAGTCTGCTGGCGACGGGCGGGAGGCTCGAAGCTGGACTAGGACCGGATTGATCGCGGTAGCCGCGCTCGCGGCGGTGCTGATCGCCTGGAACTTGACCCACGGGAGCAAGCCCGCCGCGACCCACCACCACCAGGCCAGCCCCAGTGCCTCGGCGCAGCCCAGCCCGTCAGGGACGGCAGCACCGTCGCCCACACCCACACTCACGCCCACGCCACTGGCCCTGACCGGCGTCCAGACGGTGGGGAGCACTGGGAGCGGCTACCAGGTCCAGACGGTTCGTTACGGAGTGCACGGCAGCCAGTTCTGGGTGGTCTTCCAGATGGTCCAGGGCAGCGGCAGCCCCCAGATCACCGCCGGCTTCGACGGGCCGGAGACCGTCTACGTCGAGATGCAGGGGGTGGCTCCGGGAACCCAGGTTCCCCAGCCGGCCGCCGGAACAGTCGTCAGCAGCATCTCCGTGGGCCACGTCGCCGGCTTTACCGGCGCCGTCTATGTGCTCCACCTCACGAGGGCGGTGCAGCTGTCCCCGTCCCTCCTGCCGGGGACAGACAGCGGGGGAGCGGGCGAGCGCTACCTCGCCATCCTCCAGTAGCCGGATGGCGACCCGGCCGACTCCTCAGTTGCGGCTGTAACTGGGGACCGCCGGCAACCGGTTGGCCAGCTGCAGATCGAGCAGCATCACCTCTCGTTTGAGCAGCTCGATCTCCCGACGGAGCCTTTGGCTGACGCTCTGCTGCTCCAGGAGCCGCTGTTTGTGAGGCAGCTCGATCACCAGAGTCGAGGCGATCACCCAGGAGAGGAGGAGCGGATCCGTGGGCAAGGGATTGGAGCTCGGTACCCTCCCGGTGATACGGGCCAGACGGGTGGTGTACCGGGCCAGCCCCACCCGAGCCTCGCTGGCCAGGATGAACGCGGCCGGGTCCGGCGCCTGGTCGTCCAGAAGCTCCACCTCGGCCCGCAGGTAGGGCATCCCGGTCACCAGCTCCTTGATCCGGAAGCGTCGCCCGCCGGTCACCACCAGGTCGGTGCGCCCCTCCGGAAGTGGCCGCAGCTTGCTAATGATCGCCACCGTGCCGACCCCTTCCGGGTGGGCTGGGCCACCGACCTCCGCTCCGCTCCGAATCGCCACCAACCCGAATCTGCCGCCGGCGCCCCGATAGTCCCGCACCAGCGCCTGATAGCGGTGCGCGAAGACGTGCAGGGGCAGCGGCATGGGTGGGTAAAGAACCACCCGCAAGGGGAAGAGAGGTAGCTCAGACGAGGTCGCCCAGTATGCACATCGGGGCTTCGCCACCTTGGGCGGGCTGATCAGATGCGGGCGAGCGGGGTCAGGCCGAGCAGCTCCAGCGACCTGGCCAAGGTCCCCCTGGCGGCGTCCACCAGCCCCCGTCTCAGACCGCGCAGCTCCTGGTCCTCGATCCGGTAGAGCCGATCCGAGTGCTCGTAGAAGTCGTTGAAGGCGGTGGCCAACGAGAAGGTGTAGCCGGCCAGCGTCGAGGGGCTGAGAGAGTCGGCCGCCTCCGCGACGACGCGCGGGAAGCGCTCCAGCAATTTGACCAGGCCCTGCTCGGGAAGGGTGAGCTCAGGCACGCGTTGGGGAAGTGGGACCGGGGCGACCTTGGCCAGGATTCCGCAGGCGCGGGCGTGCGCGTACTGCAGGTAGACCCCCGTGTCTCCGCTGGTCCGCAGCGCCTCCCCGAAGTCGAAATTGATGATCGAGTTGAGCCCGAATCGGAGGAGGTAATAGCGGACCGCGCTGGCGGCGAGGCGGGCTGCGGTGGTCTGGTCGCGAGCTTTGGACCGGACCTGGCGCTCGGCTTCGTCCAGCAGGTCGTCGGCACCAACATCGATTCCCTGGCGACCGCTGAGGGTGTACATCGTCTTGCCCTCGCTGGTGTCGACCCCGAGCGCTGCCGCCGCCGAGGGGGAAAGCGCCACCACCTCGTAGGCGAGGTGGTAGAGGGCTTCGGCCTGAGCCTCGAAGCCGAGCCGGCGCAGCGCCTCCCGAACCGCGCGCTGGGGCGCGCTCTGGCGCTGGTCGATGACGTTGACGACCCGGGCGGCCCTCCCGAACCGGCTGGCCGGCAGTTGGGCGAGCTCCGGGTTGGCCGTGGTGGAGGCCGGGCCCTGAGGGGACCAAAGCCGATAGTCGAAGTCCAAGCCGAGCACCCCAAACTTCCAGAGGTGATAGGCGATGTCCTTGCCGGTGTAGGTGGCGATCCCATCGCTCTTGACCAGGACCTTGGCCTCACCCTCGCCCAGGTCCACCTCCTCGGGGCTCTCCTCCAAAGGCAGCACCCAACAACCGCGGAACGGGCCGTCCGCCGGCTTGCGGATCACCCCCGACTCCTGCATCCAATCGAGGGCGTGGCCGAGGAAGCCGAGCTCGATGATGTCCGACTCCCAGGTGAGTAGGTCGTAGCCCACCCCGGCCCGGGCCATGGTCTGGAGGTGGGCGTCGACGATCTTCCCGGCCAGCTCCTTGGCGGCCACCGCGACCTCTCCCTCCCGGGCCTCGATCTGGCGCAGGGTGCGGCCCCGCAGCTCCACCAGCTCCGGCTCTGCCTCGTAGCGACGGCAGACCTCGACGTAGGCGCGGGAGCAGAACCGGTCGAACGGCTCGCCCTCTTCCGGCGAGAGCCCGAGGCGCCGGATCCCAACTAGCACGTCAGCCACCTGGACGCCGGTGTCGTCGATGTAGTTCTGGACCTCCACCAGATGTCCCCGGGCTCGGAGGAGGCGGGCCACGGTATCCCCGATGCAGGCGTTGCGGAGATGCCCGACGTGCGCCGCCTTGTTGGGGTTGGTGGCGGTGTGCTCGACGACCACCTTGGGGCCGGCCTTGGGGTCGGGACTCACCACCTCGCCCAGCGCCAGGGCGGTTTCGATCACGGCGGGGGTGAGCGAGGCGAAGTCGATCCGGAGGTTGATGTAGCCGGCGCCACTGACGGTGATCTCGCGACAGTGGGGCAGGGGGTGGTCAGCCAGCCGGCGCGCCAGCTCGGAGGCGATCTCTTTGGGTGGCCGTTTCAGAACGCCGGCCAGCCGGAAGGCCAGCGCCGACGAGTAGTCCCCTAGCTCCGGTACCGCCGACGGCGCCACCGCCGGATCCGGACCGGGGCCGACCCCGAGGTCAGAGGCGGCCTCCGCCAGGGCGCGCGCGAACGACTCCTGGAGGTCTGGCATAGGCGCGTGATCGTATCGCTTCGGGCGCCCTTCCCCTATCTCAGACTAGTGCGTCGAGCTTCGCCTTGAGCGCGGACTTCGGCTGGTAGCCGACCACCCGCTGCACCGCCTCGCCACCCTTGAAAAGGATCAGGGTGGGGATGCTCATCACCCCGAACTGGCCGGCGACGTTGGGGTTGGCGTCGACGTCGAGCTTGGCCACCTTGACCCGAGAGCCGTACTCGTTGGCAAGGTCCTCCACGATTGGAGCCAGCATCTTGCACGGACTGCACCAGTCCGCCCAGAAGTCGACCAAGACCGGGGAATCGGCCTTGATCACCTCAGCGTCGAAGGTCGCGTCGCTCACCTGAACTGGCTCAGCCATGGTCTTCTCCCGGCGTCAGGCGCCTTTGCCCGCGGGGGCGGCGCTCCCCGACGCTGAATCCTTTTTCGCTGTCTCTGACTTGCTCTCACCTTGGCCGCCGTCGACCTTGGCCGGAGTTGGGGTTGTGACGGTCGCTTCCTTGCTGTCGCTCGCTGCCGGCGCAATCGCACTTGAGGATGAGGATCTGGAGTCGTTCTTGTAGAACCCTTGTCCTTTGAACACGATACCGACCGGGAAGACCATCCTCCGGACCGGGGCCCCGCAGGTGGTGCACCTGGTCAGGGCCGGGTCTTTGATTCCCTGGGCGGCCTCGAACTGATGGCCGTTCTCGCAGCGGTACGCGTAAGTGGGCACTCCGGTCAAACCCTACCCGAATTCACCCGCTCCAAACTGCGGGCCCGTCTTGGTGCAGATGCGACTGGCCCGGTCCCGAGTTGGGAGGCGTCACTCGATGCTCATGATCACGAGGCCGGCCGGCACCTTGGGGAAGAAGTAGGTGGACTTCTGGGGCATGGCCTCGCCGGCCACCGCGACGGCGGCCATCTCCGAAACGGTGGTCGGGTTGACCAGGAACGCCACCCCGCGCTGGGCCAGCGCCAGCTCCAGCGCCTCCTGGGCATCGCGGGTGTAGAAGAGCCTCCCCGCCGCGGCGTCCCCTGGCACGATCCCCAAAAGCGGCTCTAGGATCTCGCTTTCAAGCACCACGACATCAAGGCCCAGCCGAGGGCTGTCACTCTCCGCCGGCCGGGGCCGACTAACCACCACCTTACCGGCAGCGCCAGCGATCGCGAAGGCATGGGCCGTCTCCCGCAGCGAACTCAGCCTGGCCAGCGCATCGCTGAGCTCCACCGCCGGCTCCGTCTGCCAGCCTTGGGACGCCAGCGCTTCGGCGAGCTCATCAACTCTCATCGACGCTTCGGGGACCACCCGATGGGTCGGCAGGATCACGTTGCCCACGTCCTCCAGCGGAGAGACCAGGGCCAAGACCTGGGTCAGCCCCAAATTGAGCGCGGTCTCGTAGCGGTGATGGCCATCGGCGATGAAGAGCCGGGTCCGGCTCAGCCCCGACGTGATCCGCCCCACCGCGTCGGGGTCCGAGATCCTCCAGAGCTGATGGCGCTCAGCTCCGTACTCGCCGTCGATGACCGCCTCGGCGACCGGGCCTGCCGCGGAAGCGACCCGTTCGAGCTCGTGGGTGACCTCGGCGCCGTCCTCGTAGAGCAGGAAGATCGGCGAGGTCTGGGCTTGGGTGGCCTGGAGCAGCCGGAGCCGGTCCGCCCGAGGCGCAGTCAGGGTCAATTCGTGGCGGAGGACCTCGCGGCGCTCGTGCGGGACCGGCTCCACCCCCACGAAGCAGCCCAAGCGCTCACGGGGGCCACCGCCGCCCGGAGGCCGGAAGGAGTGCCGGTGAACGTAGAGCGAGGGTTGCTCGTCCTGGACCAGGACCCCTTCCTCCAGCCAGGCCCTGAGATGGTCGCGGGCTCTCGTGTAGCGGTCGCGCTCACCTGGGACATCGTCCTCGAAGTCCCGTCCCAGTTCGAGCCGGACGACGTTCTGCATCGCCCGGCCGTACAGGTCCAGCTGCAGCTGGGGGCTGATGACGTCGTAGGGGGGAGCCAGGACCATTTCGAGCTGGACCACGGCAGGCTCGTAGCGGATGCCCCGGAAGGCGGAGACCTCAGCCACCGAGCGCTAGAGCTCGACCAGGTGGAGGTCGGTCACGCCGTCGATGGCTCGCAGCTGGTCGGCCAGCTCCGGCGTCACGCGCTCGTCGATCTTCACCGCGGTCACCGCCCGCCCCCGGGGCGCGTCCCGGCCCACCTGCATCTCGGCGATGTTCACGTTGGCCTGGCCCAGCAGCTGTCCGATCGCCCCGATCAGGCCCGGACGATCCCGGTGCCCGAAGAAGAGAAACAACCCCGCCGGGTCGAGGTCAATGCGAAGCCCATCCAGCCGGACGATTCGCGACTCCCCGCTGGCGGTGGTCCCCTCCAGCTCTGAGGGTCCGTCGCCGTCGACCCGGAGCACCAACGAGCTCGCCCAGGTCCCGGGACCGGAGCCGCGGTGCTCGGTGACCTCGATACCGTGCTGGCGGGCTACCGCCCTCGCGTTCACCGCCGTCACCCGGTCCTGGGTGAAGGTCCGCAGGATGCCCCCGAGCGCCTCCGCCGTGATCGAGCCCGGTTGAACCGTGGCGAGGTCTCCCCGGAAGAGCATCTCCACCCCGCGGATCCGGCCTCCGCCCAGCTGGGCGTAGAGGCTGCCCATCTTGGCCGCCAGAGTCTGGTAGGGCACGATCAGCCCGGCCTCCTCCGGGGCCACCGCGGGGGCGTTCACCGCCCAGCGGGCCGGTCGGCCGGCGAGCACCTCGGCGATCTGGTCGGCCACGTCGTTGGCGACCGAGAGCTGGGCCTCCACCGTCGAGGCTCCCAGGTGGGGGGTGACCAGGATCCCTGGCACCTGGAGAAGCGGGCTGTCGGGAGCCGGCGGTTCCTTGGTGAAGACGTCGACCGCGGCACCGGCGAGATGGCCCTGGCGCACCGCATCCGCCAGGGCCATCTCGTCGATGATCCCGCCCCGCCCCACGTTGAGGACCCTGGCTCCCTTGGGCAGCCGGGCGAGTTGCTCCGCCCCGATCAGACCTCGGGTAGCCTCGCTGAGCGGGGTGTGGACGGTGAGCACGTCGGCCTGGGCCAGCGCCTCATCCAGCGAGACCAGCTCCACGCCCATTTGCTCGGCGCGCTCCTGCGAGACCAGCGGATCGAAGGCGACGACCCGCATCTGCAGCCCCTGCGCCATCCGGGCAACCTCGGCGCCGATCTTCCCCAGCCCCGCGATCGCCAGGGTCTTGCCTCGCAGCTCGCTCCCCACCAGCCGGGAGCGCTCCCACTTGCCACTGCGCAGGGAGGCGTCCCCCTGGGCGACATTGCGGGCCAGGGCCAGCATCAGGGCCATGGTGTGCTCGGCCGCCGCCACGGTGTTGCCGGTGGGCGCGTTCACGACCAGGACGCCTCGGGCGCTGGCCGCCTCGACATCGATGTTGTCAACGCCGACCCCGGCCCTACCGATCACGCGCAGGTTGACGCCGGCTGCTATCACCTTGGCGGTCACCTTGGTCTCGCTGCGCACCACCAGCGCTTGGAACGGACCGATCTGCTCGACCAGTTGGTCCTCGGTGAGCTTGAGGGCGACCTCGACCTCGCCTGCCGCCTGCAGCCGGCTGATCCCGTCCTCGGCGATGGGATCGGCCACTAGGATCCGGGCCCGGGCCGGAACTAACGGCGAAGACATGGGAATTTCCTCTGGGGCATGCTCGATAGGGCTGCGGGGGCGGCTACCGGGCAGCAATTCCTCCCTGGCCACACCCAGTCTATCGGACCTAGGGCCGGCTTCTTGCGTTCGGCGCCCAAAGCTTGATCCCGCCCAGAAGGCCCGCGGAGTTGTCCACCAGAGTCACGTCATCCCCCAGGGGAATCGTCACGTGGGCTGAGTTGCCCCCACCCACGTAGAGACGGTCGAAGAAGAGCAGGGCCCGAACCAGCTCCACCGCCCTCAGCACCCGGCGGTTCCAACGCTTGTCCCCGACCTTGCGGCGAGCAGCCTCGCCGACGTACTCGCTGTAGGTCTTGCCGTTGTGACACGGATGATGGGCCAGCTCCAGATGCACGGCCAGCTTTCCGTCCTGAAAGATGGCGATGCCGAAGGCGGTGCCCAGGGTCACGGCTACCTCCAAGCCCCTGCCCTTGATCACGGCCATTCCCTGAACCTCGGCGTCGTTACCGACCCGAGTTGGCTTGCCCAGGGCCCGGGCGGTGCTCCGGGCGAGATCAAAATGGTCCCACGCCCGTTCCAGCGGGGGAGATATTGGGGTTCCCTCTCCGCCTTCGCGGATGAAGTGGGGAGCGCTGAGAATGACGCCCGACCGGACCACGCCGGGAAAGCCCACTGAGACCCGGTCGAAGGCGGGGCCGGCCGCGGCCAGCTTCTTGAAGACCTGGATCATGCCCAAGGGGGCCAGCGGATATTCGGTCTTGACCCGCACCGGCTCCTCCAGGGCCTTGCCGGCGACATCAATCAGGTCGGCCTTGATGCCGGTACCCCCGACGTCGAAGGTCAGCGTGACCTCGCGACCCGGGCGCGGCCGGGGCGGGGACGTTCGCGGCCTGGTGGTGACTGGCTGGCTGGGAAGCGGCATGGCCTCTGGCCTCCTGTGCGTCCGCGGACCACCCGGAACTTTACCTCGCCCAGCTTGGGATCCGGTCTCGGCTCCCTATCCCCGGCAGGCGCCGGCCCGGCTCAGTGTTGGTCGGTGGCGAAGGGGAGAAGCGCCATATGCCGGGCGCGCTTGAGCGCGACGGTGAGGCGGCGCTGGTGGAGGGAGCAGGTCCCAGTCACCCGGCGGGGCAGGATCTTGCCGCGCTCGCTGATATAGCGGCGCAGTCGGGCGACCTCCTTGTGGTCCACCTCCACGATTCGCTCCAGGCAGAAGTTGCAAACCTTGCGCGGGCGGCGCCGCGCGTACTCCGACATGCTCTGTTCTCTCAGCCTCCGTTTGGACGGTTCACGACACGCCTAGAAGGGAATGTCGTCGGGGTCGATGTCCCCGTCTGGCAAGTCAGTTGGCTTGGGGGAGGTCTCCTCGCCCCCGGCGGGTGGCGGGAATGCCTGCACCCGCGGGCCCGAATCCCCGCCCTCAGAGGACGCCCCCTTCGAGTCAAGGAATTGGATGTCGTTGCAGTTGACCTCGGTGCGGTATCGCTTCTGGCCATCCTGGCCGTCCCAGGATCGCGTCTGCAGCCGGCCCTCGATGTACACGAGGCTACCCTTGTGCAGGAACTGCCCGGCCAACTCGGCCAGCTTGCGCTGGCCCATGTTCCAGACCACCACATCGTGGTAGTCGGTGAACTCGCGGCGCTCTCCGTCCTGGGAGCTGCCGTAGCGGTTGGTGGCGATCCGCAGCTGGGTAACCGGCACGCCGCTCGGGAGGTACCGCATCTCAGGATCGGCGGTGCACCGGCCGATCAGCATCACCCGGTTGAGGGAACCTGCCATCGCTACTCCTCCCCGTTCTCGTCGCCGGCGGGCTGGGCCGGATCAGCGGTTCCATCGACGAAGCCGTCATCCTCGGCGACGTCGGCCGCCAAAGCATCGTCCCCCAACTCCCCGCCCTCGGGGGCGGCGTTCTCCGGGCGGGCATCCTCGGGAGCGGCGCCCTCGGGGGCGGCGTTCTCCGGGCGGGCATCCTCGGGAGCGGCGTCCTCGGGAGCGGCGTCCTCGGGGCGGGCGTCCTCGGGGCGGGGGCCCTCGGAGGCTTCCGCTCGGTCTTTGCCGCGAGTCCGGACTCGACCCCGGCGGTCCTCATCCCCGGGCAGGTAGTACACCTGCTTCAGGCTGACCAGGTGACGAATCACCCGCTCGTCCAGCCGGAGTTGCCGCTCCAGCTCCCGGACCTTGTCCGGCGGCAGGGCCAGCTCCTTGAGGGCGTAATACCCGTCGTTGAAGCCAGCAATCGGGTAGGCCAAGCGCCGGCGTCCCCAGAGGGAGGACTTGGTCATCTCGCCACCGTGGCCCGCGATCAAAGAGGCCACGTCGTCCATGGCGGTCCGCACCTGATCCTCGTCGATATCAGGGCGGACGATGTAGAAGAGTTCGTACTCGCGGTTCAAGTCACGCGCCTCCCAGGTCCTTTGGGTATGCAGCCGGCTGGGTACCGGGTGCAGGGGAGTTGAAGTCTAGCATTCGCACCGGGCAGAAGACTTCCGCCAGGTGCGGGTTTCGGAGCGCTTACGGCGCGAGTCCGAGCTCCTTCACCAAACGCTGCCCGTACCAACGTGTGAACAGAGCCACTCCACCGACCAGGATCATCGCGAGCAGGAGGGTCACCAGCGGATGGATGGTGCTGCTCGCCAGCGGAAGCAAGGCGCCCACCAGGCAGCCCAGGGCCAGCGCCACGGCCATGGCCGCCACCGAGACAAGGGGCAGCCAGACGGAGATCTTGATGGCCCGGGTCACCGGAGGGGTGGTCATGGTGGCGAGCCGATCCCTGCGGATGACGGTCAGGGCCTGGACATAGTTCAGGCTGGGGGTGACCGTGAGGCCCACCACCGTCGCGCCTCCGCGGAGCTTCTCGAAGAGCTCGGAGCGAACCCGGAACTGTTCGACGTTCTTGCCGACGGTGATCGCCACCGTGGCCAGTCCCGGAGTTGGCGAGACGAGGCTGGCGCCCACCAGGGGACCCTGGACGGTTCGAGCCGGGAGTCGGCGGTCCCGACGGACGGCCCTCATGGCGGGTGCCACCACGGACCCGGTGACCCCGGTGATGATCAGCGCCACCAGCAGGACGACCACCCCCAGGAACACATCGTTCTGGCCGATCTCCACCAGTAGTCCACCGATCGCGGCGACGACCAGGACCAGGCCGAGAGCGGCGACCCCCAGGGTGAGGCGGCCGACTACGCGAGGAGCAAGTCCTTCAAGGAGGCCGCCCCGGCGCATCATGTCGGCCCGCCGTGGGGTCGGCGTCTGATCTCGAACGGTAGTGCGCTGTTGGCTCTCCAGCCGGGCCTGGCGACGACGGAGTTCTCTGCTTCCCGGGTTACGCATGGGACGCTAAGGATCGCATCTGGACCATGGTCGGCGCGTCGGGGGCCCCCGGCAGGCATCAGCCCGGCAGGGGGCAGCATTCCAAATCGCTGGGGGGTTGGTGGCCGCCGGGGGACTCGAACCCTCGACCTCACGGATGTGAACCGTGCGCTCTAACCAGCTGAGCTAGGCGGCCGCTCCGTCTCGGGCGCCCAGTCTACCGAACGCCAGAACCGGCGCCGGCTCTAGCCCAGCGCCGGCTGAACCTGCTCGACTGAATACGCGAGCTGAGCGGCAATCGGGATGGTCCCGACCGATACCGATGGGAGTTCGTGGACAGCCACTCCGTCGGACCAGAAGCCAGCCGCCCTCACGCTGTAGACAAGGCTGGCGTGAATCCCGCCATTTGCAACATACGTCTGCGGGATCCACCTGCCGCTGGACGACCCCGATCCGTCCGGCCACGCCCATGACACAAGCTCCGGCGTCGCCTCTACTACCCAGACCACATGCAACGTCTCGCCGGGATCGCCGTCGCCGACATCGGGTACCGCCAAATCAATCTCTGCGTATTTGGCCTCCGGCGTAGGAGACAGCTGCGCCTGCACGGGAACACCGACAACTCCGGGGCCAGCTGGAGTAGCCCCGATCTTCTCTTCGGGAACTTGGCCCGCGACATCGGCCAAGAAGCCGCTCGGGTCGAGACCGGGAAGGCAGTCTGCTGGGGCCGTCTGGAGAGAACACGGACTCGGACTCCGCGGCTCGCCCACCACGCGAACGAACCGGACAGCGTCCAGAGCTGCGCAAGTAACGGTATAGAACCAGCCCCAGTCCGTTTGTGGGGTCGAGTAGACAATCGGAATGCGTTGTCCGTCTACCGTCCATACGGCCCCCCCAGACCACTCACTACTCTCTCCGGAGGCTGCAGCCCACTCCGTGGTGCTGTACGGCGTGCAGGCTTGTGGGACGGTCGGAGGCACCGTGGTCCAAGGGTGCCACAGTGCCGGCTGGGTGGGTGCCGTCGGTCCCTGGATGCCGACACACGTACCCCCGAATGTCAGAACTCCCGACGTTGCCTGGCACCCAACGGTCGGGGCCGTACCGGGAAAGTCTGCATCTGCACTCCGCGCGGCAATGGGTAGTGCGAGCGTCGCCAGAATTACGCTGACCGTTATGCGTTTGCTGTATCGCAAAGCAGGTACCGCGTTTGGGTGGGCGACCACACTACCCAAAGGAGGACTTGAAAGTGTCGCGTGCTGTGGTCGACTGCCTCGGACCCCGTGCGTTGCTCGCGAGTTTCTGTTCCCTTCACGATTATCGCCATTTGTGCAGACGGGTTGTTAGGATCCGCTTTGCTCCCGACTTGAATACCAGTGATTGTGTCGCGAATGCTGAGCACTGTTAGGCCGTCGGACTTGTCCGTTGCGATCTCCTGCCGTTCGGACTGCAGCAGGTCCCCCGTATCCGAGTACGCGAGAAGCCCTGCATCTCTGCGCTCTAGTGCAGCGTTCTCGATGAGATCATCGATCACGACGTCCCGCACCACGCGCTTAGGGTTGACACCTGCCGGCAGCGGATTGGACGTCGAGACCGAGTACGGGGGGAGGGCGAGCTCGGACTGGCTCACCGACACGCCGGGAGCGATCGTGGTGGGCGCCGCCGATGGCCTCATGGTCGCAGGGGGAATCTTGGCCGGGGCGCTAGCACAGGCGGCGGTCCACACCACCATCAGCCCCAACCCGACCGTCAGCGCAGCTCGCCGCGACCGTCCCCAACCGGTCACCTGCCGCCCCCCCGAAACCTGACGAGGAATGAACCATAGTCTCTGCTCGCCGGGTTGGACAAGCTTTTCCGCGGCGGGTCTCATTTCCCACCGAGGGGAACCTCCGTGAGGTGCAGGCCGAGCTCCTGGGCAGCTCTCCGCAGGCAGCCCACCAACCACCCGGGGTCGCCGGGGGCCAGGGTGATGACCCTAGTCCCGCGCTCACCGGTCTGGGGGTCCAACGATTGGGTGAGTGCTGGGACCGGGTCATGGAGGTAGCCGCTGATCCGCTGGCAGAGGTCGGAGTCCCCTTCCAGCTGGACCGGGAAACCCCACGCCTCGGCGCCCCGGCGACCACCCGATTCTTTGAGTCGGAAACGCTGGTCCATCTAAGTCACCTCCCCAGTTCCCGGCCCACGCCTCGGCGGATCAGCTGCAGTGCCTCCCAGGGCCGCTCGGGCGCGAGCGCCGGGCGGCGAGCTCCGATCGCCCGGTCGGCGGTGCGCCAGGGCTCGACGAGCACGCGTTCCCCCTCGATCAGCGCCGGACGGCTGCGTTCAGCTCGCGTGAAGGGAGCGTGGATGCAACGAAAGATCTCGGCCGGGGTTTCCGAGATCGACTCTTCAGCGTAGAGGGAGATGCCCCGCCGCCGCCGCACTGCGGCGTCGACGTCCTCCAGGCCGAGACCGCGAGCGGCCAGTTCGTGGGTCAAGTGGGGAGGGTCATCGTTGCGGAGGCGGCGGAGCAGCTGGTCCGACCCCTGCAGAGCCAGCGATCCGCGATCCTTGGTCCGTAGCCGATTGAAGGTGCTGACCTCCTGCATCACGTCGCGATCCAGCTGCTGCGCCGACGGCAACCCGGGGCTGCCCAGTGAGAGGTCTCCATCCCAGCGCGGGTCGAGTTGGCGCAGCCGCTCCAGGTAGTAAGCGCTGAGGGTGGAGACCTGCCGGCCGACCGGGCCGTAGGGGATGGGGTCCACTAGGGGATGGGGCAGCCACCCCGAGGCGGCGATCAGGGCCACGCTGTCGCGCAGCCGGATCCCGCCCCTTGGATCCTCGACCAGGGCGTGACCAGCCTCGTGGACCAAAGTGGCCCGCAAGAGGTCATAGCCGAGATCCCGGTGCCAGCCGGGGTTCCGCAAAGCGGGGATGAGTGACCAGTCCCGGTTGATCCGCATGGTCGCGTCCCGCCAGGTCCCCAGAGTCTCCGCCGGAAAGCTGTCCTCGTGGTCAAGGCGCACCTCGTCGATGACGCCCCGAACGATGTCCTTGACCTGGAGTGGGAGCCGCTCGACTGCCTCCCACACCTCGGCGGCTCGGCGCTCAGCACCTTCGGGGCCGGCGGTCGAGACGTGGACCCGGAGGTTGAACTGCTCAGCGGCCCAGGTCGCATCCGGCAGGCCCAGACGGCGATAGGTCTCCAGCCTGGCGTATTGCCGATCGCACCGGTAAGGGCTGAACGGGACCAACTCCTCCACGCTGCCGCTGTCCGTTCTCCAGACCGATCGGGGGCGGGGGCGGAAGTTGGATCAGCTCATGTCGGGCCAGGCTGGAGTCTCTGTCTCCCCGCCTTCGCCCTCTTCACCTACAACCTTCTGCTGGAACCGGGCCGCGACCATCTGCTGGGCCATAGCCTTGGGGATGCCGAACTTGACCAGGGACCGGACCTCATCCGCCATCACCTTGTCACGGGCGGTCTCCACTGCGGTGATCAGATCGTCGAGCGAGATCGTGGCCTGCTTCACGGTTCCATGGTACCCGCCAGCGCCGGAGCTCAAGCGCCTGGCACTGCCCAAAGGAGCGCGACTGGGCGCCGCACCCGCTTGGGGCTCAGGCCAGGACCGGGGCGGGGGCCGGCGCCGACACCACCAGGTTGGGGTTGCGGCAGAAGCCCTCGTAGTCGATGGGCTCGGTGATCGAGGGATGCTCGCCGCAGACCGGGCACTCGGGGTCGCGCCGAAGGCGGAACTCGGTGAACTCCATCGTCAGCGCGTCGACGTGCAGCAGCCGGCCGCTCAGCGTCTTCCCGATGCCCAGGAGCAGCTTCATCACCTCGATCGCCTGGATCATGCCGACTAGCCCGGGCAGCACCCCCAGGACGCCGGCCTCGGAGCAGCTGGGCGCCTCCTCCGGGGGCGGGGGCGCCGGGTAGCGGCAGCGGTAGCAGGCCGACTCGAACGGGATCATGGTCGTGGCCTGGCCCTCGAAGCGGAAGATCCCGCCGTCCACCAGCGGCTTACCCAGGAAGACCGCCACATCGCTGGCGAGGTAACGGGTCGGGAAGTTGTCGCTCCCGTTCATGATCACGTCGTACCGGGAGAAGATCTCGGCGGCGTTGGAGCTGTCCAAGTGGACGTTGTGCTCCACGACCTTCACCTCGGGGTTGAGCGCTTTGAGCGCGATCGCCGTCGATTCGGTCTTGAGCATCCCCAGCCGGTCCACGGTGTGGACGATCTGCCGCTGCAGGTTGCTCAGCTCCACTCGGTCGAAGTCCACCAGCCCAATGGTCCCCACCCCGGCGGCAGCCAGGTAGTAGGCGACCGGGGCCCCCAGGCCACCTGCCCCCAGCAGCAGCACCTTGGCGCCGAGCAGCTTGGCCTGGCCCGCCTCGCCGACCTCGCTGAGCAGGAAATGGCGGCTGTAGCGCTCGCGCTGCTCCTGGGTGAAGGAGTGCGGCACCGTGAAGGGCAGTCCCTGGTCCTTCCAGGCGTTGAAGCCCCCCTGGAGGGAGGCCACGTCGGAGTACCCCATTCCGCGCAGGGTCCTCGCCGCCAGGAGAGAACGCACCCCGGAAGCGCAGTAGACGGTGATCGGCGTCGAGCGATCGGGGATCGCCGACTCCACCTGGAGCTCCAGGAAGCCCCTCGGGATGAGCACGGCCTCAGGAAGTACGCCCTGGGCAACCTCCTCCGGCTCTCTGACGTCGAGGACTTGGCAAGCGCCGTCGTGAGCCAGCCGAGCCCGTAGCTCCTGCGGCGCCACCTCGGGCACCTCCCGGCGCGCCTGCTCGACCAATTCCCGCGAACTCAAAGCCATCTGAAGTGCACTCCCACCGCCCAAGCCTGGGCCAAAATCCGACCCGCTACTCAAGAATACTCGAGGAGGGCCAGCTCGAATCAGGACGGCAGGCGGCGCATGCTCCCTGCCATGACGTGGATATGGAGATGGGGGACTGTCTGCCCGCCCGCGGAACCGACGCTCACGTAGAAGCGGTATCCCTCTTCATGGCCGAGATCGGCGGCCACCACGTTGGCCACCTGGGCCAGGCGGAGCCAGAGCGGGGCGTCCTCCTCCTGGAGCTGGCGGAGATCCTCGATGTGCCTTTCGGGGATGACCAGGACGTGGGTCTCAGCCACCGGGTGAATGTCCTTGAAGGCGATGATGCCGGGCTCGCGGTGGACCTCGTCGGCGGGCAGCTCGCCGGCCACGATCCGGCAGAACAGGCAGTCGGAACCCATGGGGCCATCATAGGTTGGACCGAGTCCGTCCCCGGCGGGAATGGGACGTCTACTCGGAGCCGCTGACCAGTTCTAGACCGACCTCCTCCAGCCGTTCGATGTCGTCATCGACCAACACCACTTCGCGGCCCGCCCGGTCCAAAAGGCTGGCGGCGACGCTGGCCCGGTACCCGGCGGAGCAGTGCACCCAGATGGGCCGGTTGGGAAGCTCGCTGATCCGGGGGGGCAGGTCGGCGAGATCGATGTTGATCGCGTTCTTGATGTGGCGCTCGCGCCACTCGTCCGGACGACGGGCGTCGAGGATCTGAACGTCGTGGGACCGGACGGCCTCGGCCAGGCCCTGGAAATTGGTCACCAGGTACGAGGAACTCCCGAGTGCCGCCTGAAGGTCGGCCAGCGGGACATTCGACCAGCCAGCGAGCCAGTCGATCCCGATCCTGGCCAGAGCCCGGCGGGCCCGGCCGACGTCCGCCCGGGAGCTGGCCACCATGGTCAGGGGAGCGGCCCAGGGGACGACCCAACCCACGTAGGTCGCCAGCTGCTCGCCCGTCGGGAAGTTGACCGTGCCAGCCACGTGAGAGGGGCCGAACTCGGTCCGGCCCCTGAGGTCGATGACCCACTCGCCCCCCTGGATGCGCCGACCGACCTCGGCGATATCGATTGGGGGGGGCAGGGATAGGTCGGGCGCCGCCGCGCCCTCGAGATTGAGCGGGCTCATGTGAGCGTAGTAGCGCGGATAGAGGGAGTACCCCGCCAGCAGACCCTTCACAAAACCGTCCTCGTCCCCGATCATGGCGGGGTTGGTGGCCCGCTGGGTCCCGATGGTGTGGCTGGGCTCGGTGGCGGAGGTGGGCGCACTGGCGCAGAAGCTCCCGAATCCGTGGGTGGGGTAGAGCGCGAGGCTCTCGGGCAGGGCCCCCAACCGGAGCGCCGAGCGGTGCTGGGCGCGGGCCAGCTCTTCGGTGAGGCGCGGCGAGACCAGGTCGGTGCGCCCCACCGCTCCATAGAGCAGCGAGCCTCCACTGAAGAGGGCTCGCGGACCGTCCTTGGCCCAGAGCAGGAACGAGAGGTGGTTGGCGGTGTGCCCGGGGGTGGCCAGCGCCTGCAGGGTCATCGAGCCCACCTCAACCCGATCGCCCTCACTCACCGGTTGGCGCTGGAAGGAGACGTCGTCGGCGGCGGCGACCAGATAGCGGGCTCCCAGCGCCTGAGACAAGGCCCACCCCCCCGAGACGTAGTCGTTGTGGATGTGGGTCTCGGCAACACAGGTGATCTGGACCCGGGCTGAGTCGGCCAGGGCCAGCACCCGGTCGGTGTCGCGCTGGGGATCGACGACGATGGCCTGCTTCCCGTCGTGGACCAGATAGGTGCGGTCCCCCAGCTCTGGCGTCTCCAGGGTCACGACCTCGACCAAGCTCCGGCCTCCTGAGATCCACCGGCGGCGGGGCTCTGCTGGAAGTGCGAGCAGACCGGGCGTGGCCGGCCCCACCTCGACCCCGGCGGACGGGGCTAGTGTGACAGAGGTTTTGGGTGGAGAGACCGCGCTGCGGCTGAGAAAGTGCTTGGAAGCTGACTGGCAGAGCCGTGGGTGCGTCGAGAGGTCGAGGCCCTGGGCCAGCAGGCTGCGGATGCCGCCTGCTACGGTCGGAGCATCGCGGTTCCGATGGAGATGAACTGCTCGGGCAGTGACCTGGGGAGAGATCCTTTGGACTCGGTCGCCGACTCGATGGGGAGCTGATGGACTCCGCAGCCTCGAATCTGCTCGACCTCGCGCCGCTGCTAGAGGAACTCCGGGCCCAGCTCAGAGATCGCTGCCGAGCGAGGAAGCTCCCCTATCGGCTGGGGGTCGTGGTCGAAGAGGGCAACGTGCCGGGCGGTTCGTTCGCCCGCTCGCTGGAGCGCGAGGCAGTCGCCGGGGGAGTTGAAGTCGTGCACCGGACGGTGCCCCGGGACAACGCTGAGACGACCCTGACCGCCCTCGACGCCCTGGTGGTCAACCCCACCGTCCATGGAGTGGTGGTGGTTCAACCGGTCGATTCGCTGCCCCCGGGGGTGGTGGCCGCCCACCTCCCCGCCAGCAAGGACGTCGAAGCGGTGACCCCGGCGGCACTCTCGGCGGCAGCTGAGGGCCGGCGCCGCGGGACACCTGTCGCCGAGGCCTGCCTCGCGACCCTGTTGTACCTGGGAATCGACGCTTCGCGATCTCGGATCCTGATCATCGGCCACGGGTCGACCGGCGGCCGTCCGATCGCGCAGCGACTGCTGGCGACCGGGGCCCAGGTTTCCGTGGTCCAGAGCGACATCGCCAATGTTGATCCCCTGCCTCCTTACGACGTGCTGATCTCCGCCATCGGAATCGCCGGCGTGATGCCCAAGGCGGCGATCCGCTCCGGAACGACGGTCCTCGACGTGGGAACTTCGATGGTCGACGGACAGCTGCGCGGAGACGTCTCTCCGGAGGCCGGCGCGGCGGCCACCCGGGTGACACCGGTGCCCGGGGGGATCGGCCGGATCACCGCGGTCTGCGCTCTGCTCTCACTGACGGAGCTGGGAGGGCTCCAACCCGGCCCGGTGGCCTCCTGGTCGCTGCTCGAAACGGTCGCCCGGATGCTCTCCCCCCGAGATGCGGCCGGCGGCGCCGCGGCGGCTGCGATCACCGGGGCGCTCGCGGCGGGCCTCGATGGTCTCTGCCGGCTCCACGCGCCGGCCGAGGAGATCTCTGAGTCCGGCCAGGCGGCAGTGCGTCTCTTGCTCGCCGCTGATCGGGACCGACTGGCCTTCGGGCATTACCAGCACGCCCAGCGTCAGGGTGACCCCGCTTCGGTGGCGGCGGCCCGGCTCCGGGCTCTGGCGACCCCGGGCGAGATTGCGGACCAGCTCAACCTACTCGAGGAACGGCTGCGAGCGCTCGCGACGACCCCCTCCCTGGATCTAGACCGACGGCTGGCGCTGGAGCTGACCGTGGCGGCCAGGGAGGCCGTCACACGGCTCCAGGAGGAGTTCTCCTCCCAGCCTCCCTGATCTAAGGAACCAGCACCGCCGCTCCGGGGATGCCGTCTTCCTGGAGCTGGAGCAGGGCCTGGTTGGCCTGAGCCAGGGGGAACTGCTCGACCAGCGTGCGGATCGGGATCTGCTGGGCCAGCTGGAGGAACTCAGCGGCATCCTGGCGGGTGAAGTTGGCGACGCTGATGAGCCGCCGCTCCCAGTAAAGGTGCTCGAAGGGGAACTCGGGGATGCGGTCCAAATGGATGGCGTTCACGACACAGGTCCCGCCCCGGTCCAAGGCCCGGAGCGCGTCGACCACCACCGCCCCGACGGGAGCGAAGGTAATAGCGCCCTGGAGCGGGACCGGTAGCGACTCCCCGGGAGCGCCAACCCAGGTTGCGCCTTGCTCCTTCGCCCGCTGGCGGGCCGACTCGTCGCGGGTGACGACGAAGACCTGGCAGCCCTCCGCAATCGCCAGCTGGGCCACCAGCCAGGCCGAGGCCCCGAACCCGAACAGCCCCAGCCGGTCCCCCCGGCCAACTTCGGTGCGGCGAAAGGCCCGGTAGCCGATCACCCCACCGCACAAGAGTGGTGCCAGCTGGACCGGATCACCCTCGTCCGCCAACCGCTGAGTGAAGTCTGCCCGCACCACCACCTGGCTGGCGAACCCGCCATCCCTATCCCATCCGGTGAAGGTCGCCTTGCGGCAGAGGTTCTCCCGGCCACCCCGGCAGAACTCGCAGTCACCACAGGCGGAGGCGAGCCATCCCACCCCAAGCCTCCGACCCAGAAACTCCGGGCCGACCCCCTCACCCACCTCCACCACCCTGCCCACGATCTGGTGCCCGGGTACGATCGGCAGCACTCTGGCAGGGAGGTCGCCGGAGCTGATTTGCAGATCGGTCCGACACACAGCGCACGCCTCTACGCGAAGCCGGACCTCGCCCGGGCCCGGGGTCGGGTCGGGTCGGGAGACGGGCCGCAGCGGTCCGCTCACCGCCGGAGCAGGCGCCCGAAGCTCCATCACATCCACGGTTTCTAATTGTGGGCCGACGTTGCCGAGGGGGTGGCGAGCAATGTGCTCGTTTCTGCTCGTCGCAGTGCCGGGCCGCCGTCGGTTGATAGCGCCCGGCGCTCTAACCGAACTCTGACGCTTCCCCGAGCGTGAAGTTGCCGACGCTCCCGAGTCTCCGCTCTCCGCTGTCGCGAGCACCCTTTCTCGCGCGCGGCGGCGGTCGAGAAAGGGCCTTCTGGGGCCGGGGTTAGATCCCGCCTACCGCGGGCGGTCCTGCCTGGACGTAGTCGATCATGCCGCTCACGTGCTCGTCGATGGCCCGGGTGACCTCGACCGGGTCGCGCTGGCGCAGCGCATCCAGCAGGCGGGCGTGGCCACGAACTGACTCGTCGAGGGGGCGTCCGACATGAGGTCCGCCCGGAAACGAGGACCAGAGCAGGCGCATGATCGAGAGCAGCATCGGGGAGCCGGCGCACTCATAGACCCGGAAGTGGAAGATCCGGTTGAGCTCCTTCCGTCGCCGCTCGTCGTCCCGGCAGAGTCTCACCTGCTCGTGTAGGTCTTCGACCTCCCGCAGGTCAGCGTCGGACATCCGCTCCACTGCCAGTCGGCCGGCCAGCGCCTCCAACACCGCCAGGATGCGGAGGCTCTCCTCCAGGTGCATCGCATCAGGTCGGGCCACCGTGGCGCCCCGATGGACCAGGGAACGAACCAGCCCCTCAGCCTCTAGGCGCCGGATCGCCTCTCGCACTGGGGTCGCGCTGACTCCGAAGAGCCGGGCCAATTCCTGCTGCCGGAGAGGGGTTCCCGGCAGCAGCTGTCCGGCCACGATCATCTCCCTGACGGCCCTGACCACCAACTCGCTCTTGCTGGAGAGGGTGACCTCAGCTGCCCCGGGACCACCGCCTGCGGAGGGCATCTCGCTGGCCCGCGCCGGGTCCGGTGTCGGAACAGATTTGGACGCGCGACCGTTCCGGGAACGACTGTCAGGGCGAAGTGCCAGCTTGGCGCCGGCCTTCACTGGCCTTTCGTCAAGCGCGAACTTCTGCACCAAGGAACACCTCGCGAATGTCACTGCGGGCGGCCAGGACTGTGCCCGGACCCTCGATCGCCGTCCTGCCAGCCACCAGGACGTAGGCCCAGTCTGAGATCTCGAGCGCCTCAAACGCCTTCTGCTCCACCAGCAGTATGGCAACGCCACCGTCCGCTAGGGCCCTCACCTGGTCCCGCAGCACCGACCGGGAAAGTTCCGGGGAGAGCCCAGCGGTGGGTTCGTCGAGGACCAGCACCTGGGGACGGAGCATCAGCACCCGAGCCAGCGCCACCATCTTGCGCTCACCGCCACTTAGTTTCATGGCACGCCGACCCAGCATCTCCTTCAGCTTGGGAAAGATGCCCAGCACCTCCTCGGCACGCCGGGAACGCTCCCGGGTGGACAGCAGGTAGCCGCCCATCTCCAGATTCTCGGCAACCGTCAGGGTGTCGAAAACGTCCCGGCTCTGGGGAACGTAGCCGATCCCGAGCCGGGCCAGCCGATTACCGCTGAGGTTGGTGACATCACGGTCTCCGAGGGACACCCGGCCGGACATCGACGGGAGCGCGCCGGTGATGGCCTTGAGCAGCGTCGACTTCCCCGCTCCGTTGGCCCCGATCACCGAGACGACCTCGCCGCCGCCGACCGCCAAGTCGATGCCGGAGATGATCGGGTCCCGGCCGTAGCCCGCACTGAGCCCTTCGATCACCAGCCGGGGGGCGGGGCGGGGCGCCTCAGCCAATGAGGTAGGCATCCAGCACCTCCCGGTCCTGGCGGAGTTCGGCCATGGTTCCCTGGCGAAGCACGCGGCCGTCGGCCATGACCACTACCGGGTTGCAGAGCCGCTCCACAGTGCCCAGCTCGTGCTCCACCATGATCATGGTCAGGCCCTCCTGGTTGAGCTCCAGGAGGAGGCCTTCGATACGCCGGGCCAGAGAGGGGTTCACGCCCGCCATGGGCTCGTCGAGAAGCAGGATCTTCGGCCGGGCCATCAGCCCCCGCATGATCTCCAGCAGGCGCTTCTGGCCCCCGCTCAGGTTGCCTGCGTACTCGTCCTCCTTCCCGGGCAGCTCAAAGCGCGTGAGCAGATTCCGGGCTCGCTCCACCTCTTCTTGCTCCTCGGCCCTCCAGTACCACTTGCCAAGCAGCGAGCCGAACAGCCCCTCGCCGCGGAGTCGGGGCGCCGCCACCAAGAGATTTTCCAGGACCGTGAGGCGGGCGAACTCGCTGGAGGTCTGGAAGGTCCGGATGATGCCGTTGCGAGCCCGCTGGTACGCGGGCATCTGCGTCACCTCCCGGCCCTCGAAGATCACCCGGCCAGAGCTGGGCGGAGTTGCGCCGGCGATCATGTCCAGGGTGGTCGACTTGCCGGCCCCGTTGGGCCCGATCAGCCCGGTGATGCGCCCTCTCAGCGCGTCAAATGACGCCCCGCTCACGGCCACGACCCCGCCAAAGTTGCGGCGGAGGTCGCGAACCGACAGCATCTCGGCTCCGGCCGAGCCGGTCACCGGAGCCGCTGTCTCAGCCAGGGTCACGTCCCCTGCTCGGGAGCGGCCGCCGGCGGTGGGCCGCTTGGTGGGCCGGCGCGAGCGAACCGCCGTCGACGCTCTGGAATGAGGCCTCGGGGCCAGAACCAGAGGAAGACCAAGGCCAGCGCTCCGATGGCGATCCACTGCAACGAATCGATGAGACCAGGAGGCCCAAACGCAGGCAGGAAGCGGGTCGCCTCCAAGAAGGCCACTGGGACCAGCAGCGCGCCTACCACGGCTCCCAGGTTGTTGCCTGAACCACCCACGATCAGGGCCGTGAAGTACACGAAGGTCTCGGGATAAAGCCAGCTGCCCGGTGACCAGGCGGAGATGAACATCACCAGGATGGCACCGCTGACACCGGCAATCGCGCCGCCCAGGACGAAAGCGAGCAGGCGCAAACCGGTGACGTTGCGCCCCAGCGCCGCAGCGGCGCGCTCGCTCTCGCGCGTGGCGCGAAGACTTCGCCCCAGCGGCGACCCGGTGACGGAGCGCACCACCCAGTAGATGAGCAAGCAGACGACTGCGGTGACGCCGACATAGAACCACTGGTACGAGATCGCGGACAGATGCAAGGCGCCGGCCAGGGGCTTGGGGACCAGGTCCAGCCCGTTGGCTCCGTTGACCAGTCCAGTCTCATTGGTCGCGATGCTGGTGGCGATCAATGACACGACCAGCATCACCATTGCCTCGTAGTCGCTGCGCAGCCTGCGCAGGCCGATGGCTCCAACCACGGCGGCGAGGAGCCCACCCACTAATCCCGCAGCCAGGATCGGCAGGGGGAACGGCCAGTGAGCGCCTCCCACGTACTCTTGAATACCGCCCGGGGTGGCGTGGCCGAGGGTGAGCACGGCAGCGGTGTAGGCGCCCGCAGCCTGGAAGATGATGAAGGAGAAATTCACCAGCCCTGCGTAGCCAAACTGGATGTTCAAGCCCCAGCAGGCCATGATGTCGACGCCCAGATAGATCAGTACTGAGGAGATGTAGAACTGCCAGGCGACGCTCAAGCGGCCACCTCCTTCGCGGCAGCGATCTCGGACAGGATGCCCTTGGGGCGCACCAGCAGGACCGCGATCAGGATGACGAACGCCACTACGTCCTTGTAATCGGGACTGATCAAGGCGGCGGCCAATTCGCTGGTGATACCCACGATCAGAGCCCCCAACATGGCGCCATAGGCTTGGCCGATACCACCCAGCACTGCTACCGCGATGATGGGGATGAGGAACTCACCGCCGGTAGCTGGCGTGAAGGCGGTGACGTTCATCACCAGGACTACCCCGGCCAGCCCGCACAGACCTCCGGAGATGGCCCAAGCGATGTCGATCACCCGATCGGTGGCGACGCCACAGTTGCGCGCTAGCTCGGGATTGGTCGCGGTGGCTCTCATCGCCTTGCCCAACGTGGTGAAGCGCAGCAGAAGGTGGACCGCCACCATCGCCCCCAGGCCTAGCCCGACGATCCCGAGCTGAATCTGGGTGAACGCGAAATCTCCCAGATGGATGCTCGGGCTATGCAGACCTGAAAGGCTGAAGAAGCTCGCGCCCCAGATGGCCTGGATTGCGTACTGGACGACCAGGGCGACTGAGATGGTGACGATGATCATGCCGAAAAGCCGTGTGCCCCGGCGAATGAAGGGGGTGTAAACGCCGCGGTTTAGCGCCACCGAAAAGATGGCGCCGAAGACCCCGCCGGCGGCAACCGCTAGCCAGACGCTGAACCCCTGCTGGCTCACCAAAAGAGCGACGAACGCGGCCCCGGTCATGATCGACCCGTAGCCCAAGTTGAGGATGTTGGTGACCCCGAACTGGAGGGTGAAACCGACCCCCGCCAGGGCCAGGATCGACGCCGTGACGACACCGAACCCGATCGCCGGCAAGAGCAGGCTCACGGAGACACCTGCCTGCCGGTCGATCGTAGGTCGGTAGGTTGTGGAGTCACTCGGCTAGTGGCTGAGAGATGCGATCTTTTGGGCTGAGACCGAGCCCACCAACTTCAGATGGTGGTTGATGTACTTGGCCGCCTCAAAGGCTCCGGTCGAGTTGTGCCACTTGTTGAAGATGATCGGTCCACCGGCGCCCACGTACTGGATCTTGTGGCCAGCGGCGAGCGCCGCCTTTCCGGCCGCAAACGAGTACACGATCGTCTTGCCCGCGCCGGGAGCGGTGACGGTGCTGATGTAGCGATTCTCCACCGACCGGGAGGTGGAGTGGCCGTCGAGCATGGCCAGAGCCATGACATTGACCGCATCGTAGAAGGTCATCGAGTAGGGGTCGGCGGACCACTGGGCGGGCTGAGGCACCTGCGATGAGGAGGCCCGCAAAGTCTTGTTGTACACCTTCCAGGCGGGCCCGGAGGGTGGTGCATAAGGTTGCATTCCCTCGATGTACTTGGCAGTTGGACCGGCCCCCAGTGCTCCGGAGACGGCCTTCAACCAAGGAGCTTCCAGGCTGATCTCGGTGCCGATGATCGGAATCAGGCCGTGGAGCTGCTGCAACTCGCTGAAGTAGGTGGCCCCAGTTTGCGGATCGACCTCAGTGAAGATGACCTGCGGACGAGACTGGACCAACTGCTCGACCTCGGTCTCGTAGGAACTGGAGTCGAGGGCGATGCGCTGGTTGGCGACCATCGTTCCGCCCAGCCGCTTCCAAGCGGTGAGCAGCGTTGGAACATCGGACTGGGAGCCGACATCACTCCCGAAGACTGCCGCGGCCCGGGTGTAGCCAGCCCGGTGGGCCCACAAGGCCAGGGCGAATCCCTTCACGTCGTCAGCCGGAGTGATGCGCCAAAAGTACGGGGCGGTGGTGTGGTCGAAGGCGGCCTGTCCGGTTTCGACGAACATGGGCACCTTCGCCTGGTTCAGGATCGGGACGGTTGGCAGCGCCTCGTCGGAACTGGGGCCCAGGGCACCAACCAGATTGGTCACCGAGGCGATCATCTTGTCCGCTGCGGGCACGGCGTCCGCCGGATCACCACGAGTGTCCTCTTCAACGCAACTCATGGTGTGGCCGAGCACGCCGCCGTCAGCATTGATTGCGCGCACCGCGGGAATGCAACCCCCCGCCATCTCTGGTCCGAAGACTGCATCAGCGCCGGAGAAGGGGGCGAATTCACCCACCACGAGGGGTGCGGACCCGGCCGCGGCTTGGGCCGTCACGCCCCCGGCCACACTCGCAACACTTGCTGCCAGCGCCAGGGCGATGATGCTTCGTCTCATCCCGTGCCTCCAGGAACTTGGGCCGCCGCTCTACCGTGGGTTCTGCCAGCGCCGCCAGCAGATGCCCGATCAATGACTGCGATCGTCTCCACCTCAAGCAGGGCGTCGGGCAGGGCCAGGGCCGACACCTCGACCAATGTGCTGGCGGGTCGCGAAACGCCGAAGACCCGCTGCCGGACCGTGTTGATCGCTTCTCGATCGCCCATTCGAAGCAAGAACAGGCTGACCTTGACCACGTCGTCGAAGGTGGCTCCCGCAGCGTCGAGGAGCACTTCGATGTTGTGGAAGATCTGCTCGGTCTGCCGGACCACGTCGCCGACCCCGACGATGTTCCCATCGGGGTCGACGGGGAGTATGCCGGAGACGAATACGAGATTGTCGGCGGCGACGGCGTCGGTGTAGTGGCTTATCGGCTCCGGCAGCAAGTCCGGACGCCTGATTCTTAGTCTTTCCATGATCCCTCCTAGGTAGCTTGGCCGTCGAGTCTGACGCGGATCGGGCTAGGCGCGTATCCGTTGCAGGGGTTGAGGTCCTGCGGGCAGGCCGAGACCCCCACCAGGACATCCATCAGCACTCTCAGCACGATCTTGTCCCCGGGTCGGCTGGTAGGTCGCTCATTACCGAAGGTGCGATCGGGCCTGATGGGCGCGTTCTGAAAGAGGTTGAAGGGGTCGGGGATCTGCCAATCGGCGATTCCCCAGGGCTCGAACGCCTGGGTGAGATTAGTGCGGCAGCTGCGGTGGCCGGTCACCCCGTAGTCGATGGTGTAGCGGCGGGCATCGCACATGGCGGTGATCACGTCGTGGGTCCCTACGTCGTCCTGAACCACCTCAAACATGGAATTGCGCCAGTTGCTCTGGAGGATGTCGCCCACCTCGATGTTCAGGCGCAGCGTGGTCGATCGGGTGTGGGTGGTGGAAAGCCACTCGCTCTGACTTCGCTCCGAGAAGGCGATGAAGTCTGCTACCTGCTCGCCCTCCACGTCGATGATCTCCAAGAGCTGGCCGGCCCGGGCCACCAAGGCGGCCCCATCGCCGCCGGGGATCACGACTTCCTGACTCTGTGCGGACTCGGCCATCACCCCTCCTCGGACCCACTGGGTTGAGCGACTGTATACAAGTTGATATAGGATATGCACCCCGTGGCTGTCCCGCAAGCCCCCTCTTTGGACGTGAGCCTCGACCGACCGGATGCGCCTCTAAAGGGGGCGCCGAGTCCGTCCCGCCTTCGGCGGCCCTCCCGCCACTCGTCAGCCTCCCGCGCGCGAACTACAGCTACGCTTGGGCCATGCGCTGGTCTCTGCTCGCAGCCGCGCTCGGGCTGCCGTCTGTTCCGGAGCCGGCTCGGAACAACGAGGTGATCGGGATCACCTATGACTCGAGGCAGGCCCGAGAGGGCACCGTCTTCGTCGCGATCCCGGGTCAGCACCAAGATGGCCACCAGTTCGTGAAGACCGCTCTCGCCCAAGGCGCGGTCGTCGCGGTGGTCGAGCGCGAGCTGCCGGGTGTGGATCCAGGTCGCCTGGCCGTGGTCGCGGATACCAGGGCCGCTCTGGCGATGCTAGCGGCGACCTTCTACGGTCACCCCTCGACCTTGGTCCCAGTCGTGGGGATCACCGGCACGGATGGCAAGACCACCACCACCACCATGCTCCACGCGGCGCTCTCCGCCGCCATGGGCAAGGTGGGCAGCCTCAGCACCGTGGACTTTCGTCTGGGCAGCCAGATCGAGCCCAACCTCAGCCGCCAGACCACCTTGGAGTCGCTCGATCTCCAGGCGTGGATGCGGCGGATGGTGGATCAAGGCTGCCAGTCGATCGCCCTGGAGGCGACCTCGCACGGATTGGCCCTCAGACGGCTCGACCAGATCTGCTTCGCGGGAGCGGTCTATACCAGCATCACTCACGAGCATCTGGACTTCCACAAGACCTGGGAGGCGTACTTTGAGGCCAAGGCCTCGCTGCTGGACCGGTCCGCCTCAGCTGGTGGCTTCGCGGTCCTCAACCTAGACGACTCCCGCGCCTTCCCTCTGCTCTATGAGCGGGCCCCGGCGAGAGTTCTCAACTACAGCGCGAGAGGCGCCCGAGAAGCCGACCTTCGCGCCGAGCGTGTCACTCCCGAGGCATCCGGTCTCGCTTTCACCGCGGTCACCCCGGCTGGGACCGCAGATATCCGACTCGCCACCGCCGGGCGCTGGAACGTCGGCAATGCTCTGGCGGCGCTGGCGGCCGGGCTGCTGTTGGAGCAACCGCTCCCCGCTCTGGCCGCCGGCCTGGCGGAGCTCAAGGCCGTGCCGGGCCGCATGGAGGTGGTCGACCTAGGCCAGCCCTTCGCGGTGATCGTCGACTACGCCCACACTCCGGCGGCATTGACCCTCGCTCTGCACGAGCTGAGGGCGGCTACGGCGGGCCGGCTCTGGGTCGTTTTCGGGAGCGCGGGGGAGCGGGACAGGGCCAAGCGGGCCGAGATGGGGAAGATCGCCGCCCAGCTGGCCGATCAGGTGGTGATCACCTCGGAGGACCCCCGGGGCGAGGATCCGGAGGCGATCATCGATGAGATCTGGAGCGGAGCGGTGGCCGGTGGTGCCGACCCGCAGGCGAACCTGCACCGGGACCCAGATCGCGATCGGGCCATCCGGATCGCCATCGGCGCCGCACTCCCCGGCGATACCGTCCTGCTGGCGGGGAAGGGCCATGAGCAGAGCATCCTGGTCGCCTCGGGCGCGCTACCGTGGGATGAGCGAGCGGCCGCCGAGACCGCGTTGCGGGAAACCAAGGGGCTCTGACTCGTGGCACCAATCGAAGGCGAGCGTCAGGGACGAACCGAGCGGGCCGTGGCCGAGCTGAAATCGCGGTTGGGCAGCCGCGTGAGCACCGAGACCGCAGCGCTCGAAGAGCACAGCCGCGATGAGTCCCACCACCGACCGGCCCTCCCCGACGCGGTGGTGGCGTGCACCGGCATCGACGACATCGTCGCGGCGCTGAAAACCTGCCACACCCACGGTGTCCCGGTGATTCCCTTCGGCGCCGGCACCGGACTGGAAGGTGGAGTGATTCCCATCCAGGGCGGGATCACCCTCGACCTCGCCGCGATGAATCGGATTCTCCGCGTCGGCGTGGAGGACCTCGATGTCACCGTGGAGGCGGGCGTCACGCTCAGCCAGCTCAACGCGCGTCTCGGCGGCGAGGGGCTGTTCTTCCCGGTGGACCCGGGCTCCGACCCGACCCTGGGCGGGATGGTCTCCACCCGCGCCAGCGGCACCAACGCGGTGCGCTACGGGACGATGAGGGAGAACACCTTGGGACTCACCGTGGTGCTGGCCAACGGTGATGTCCTGAAGACCGGCGGCCGGGCCCGCAAATCAGCTGCCGGCTACGACCTCACCCGTCTCTTCGTCGGTTCCGAGGGGACGCTCGCGGTCATCGCCACCGCCACGCTCAGGGTCTGGGGGCTGCCGGAGGAGGTTGCCGCCGCGGTCTGCAGCCTCGCGGATCTGCACCAGGCGGTGAGCGCCGTAATCGAGATGATCCAACGGGGTATCCCGCTGGCGCGTATCGAATTGTTGGACGACGTGATGGTGGACGCGGTCAACCGGTTCAGCCAGCTGGAATATCCCGTCTGTCCCACTCTCTTTCTCGAATTCCACGGCGGTCGCAACGGCGTCGCCGAGCAGGTTGACGAAGTCACCGCGATCGTGCAGGCCCATCGGGGTCAGCTCGAGTGGACCACCTCGCCCGCGGACCGAAAGCGGCTCTGGCAGGCGCGTCACCACGCGCTCTATGCCGCCAAGGCGCTGCGCCCCGGTGCCAGCACCTGGGCGACGGACGTGTGCGTGCCGATTTCCGCCCTGGCTACTTGCATCAGTCAAACCAAGGCCGACATCGAACGAAGCGGGGTGTTGGCGCCGATCGTAGGGCACGTAGGCGACGGCAACTTCCATCTCACTTTCGTGGTATTTCCGGACGACATTGCGGAGATGGCCGCCGCCACCGGAGTCCATGATCGGCTCGTGGCTCGGGCCCTAGCCATGGACGGCACCTGCACTGGAGAGCACGGGGTGGGCCTCGGCAAGATGTCATTCCTAGAGTCGGAGCATGGTCGGGGGGTCGACGTGATGCGCCAACTCAAGGCGGCATTGGATCCTAAAGGCATCTTGAACCCCGGCAAGGTGCTGGCGCAGCCCCGCGGGGCCGAGGAGTCGTGACCCGCCGGCCGCCAGCGCCGCGCGAGTACGTGGACACAGTACCCCGCTACGTGGCGGGGATGGCGGCGGTGAGGCAGGACGGATCCGCCGGCTACAAGCTCGCCTCCAACGAGTCGCCCTACCCGCTACCAGATGAAATGGTGGCTGCGCTGGTGGCGCAAGCCCAGAGCGCCAATCGCTATCCTCCGAGCGGGGAAGTGGTCGTCCGTCGCCTCGCCGAGAGGCACTCGGTCCCGGAGGAGACGGTAGCTGCGTCGGGCGGCTCCTTGGGGCTACTGCGCGACCTTCTGACTGCCTATGCCGGCTTCGCCTCCGAGGTGGTGTTCGGCTGGCGCTCCTACGAGGCCTATCCGATCTTGGTGCGGAGCCTGGGAGCGCGCGCGGTACCAGTGCCGCTCACGAACCAGCGCGTTGACCTGGATCGCATGGCGGCCGCGGTCACGGCGGACACCCGAGTGGTGCTGCTCGCCAATCCCAACAACCCGACCGGCACGGTCGTCGATGACGCCGAGCTGGAGCGCTTCGCCCGGGGCCTGCCAGATGGGTGCGTTTTGACCCTGGACGAAGCCTACTGCGAGTACGGTGAAGCGGGTCTCGGCGCCAGAGGTATCGCCCTGGCTAGGAGCCTGCCCAACGTCGTGGTGCTGCGGACTTTCTCCAAGGCCTACGCGCTCGCGGGGATGCGGATCGGATGGTGTGTAGCGCATCCCGAGGTCGTAGAGACACTGGGCCGGGTTGGCCTGCCTTTCACGCTCACCGCCATGGCTCAGGCTGCCGCCATGGCGGCCCTCGACCACGAGGAGTTGCTGTTCGCGCGAGTTCAGCAGACGATCGCCGAGCGTGAGCGGGTGCAAGTGCGGCTCCGGGAAAGGGGGTTTGAAGTTCCCACCTCACGCGCCAACTTCGTCTGGCTCCCGCTCGGCTCCCGGTCAGAGGAATTCGCAAACGCCTGCCGCGCCGCTGGCATCAGCGTGCGTTGCTTTTCCGGGGAAGGAGTCCGGGTCACTATCGGCGCTCCGGTCGAGAACGACAGCTTCCTGGCGGTCGCCACCAGCTACCCAGCCGGCGCCGCGTCTTGACCACCCACCTGCTCACGGTAGCCGCATAGACAATGGAGAAATCGATGAGCATCGGACAGCCCCTCGCCGCGATGGCCGCTGACTGGCAGGGCGTCAGGACCGGTTCTGATCGGAGATCCCTGCCTCCCGCCCGCACCGCATCATTGACGCCTAACGTCGAAGCCGGATCCGCATCCTCAGGGCGCTGGGGGCGGCCCAAGTGGCGTCCCTCCTCCGGGCCCAGCTCGGTCTGGGGCCGACAGTTGCTTCAGCTGGGCGGTTGCTGAGGTGCTCGCAACGGTCCTGGTCGGCACCGGGGGGGTCTCTCCCCTGGACGTGGTGAGGGTCGCCCGCGAGGGGGCGCGAGTGGAGATCTCAGCCGAGGCCACCGCGTCCATGGACCGCGCGCGGGCTCTGGTGGACCAGGCTGGAAGCAACCCCGACCCCGTCTACGGGGTCTCCACCGGGTTCGGTCTTTTGGCTACAACCAGGATCGATCCGGATCGGCGCTCCGACCTTCAGCACGCCCTGATCCGCTCGCACGCCGCGGGGATGGGAGATCCCGTTGAGGTGGAGGTGGTGCGAGCGATGATGCTCCTGCGGGCCCGCACCCTCTGCATGGGCTTCTCCGGGAGCCGGCCCGCGGTGGCCGTGGGGCTGGTGGACCTGCTCAACGCCGGAATCACTCCGATCGTGCCCGAGCACGGCTCACTCGGTGCCAGTGGCGACCTGGCTCCCCTGGCACACATGTCGCTGGTGCTGTTGGGGGAGGGCCGAGCCCGGGTCCCTGACGGCCGGGTCGTCGACGGCGCCCTGGCCCTGAAGGAGGGTGGGCTCAAACCGCTGCGTCTGGAGGTCAAGGACGGGCTCAGCCTGATCAACGGCACCGACGGGATGCTGGGGATGCTGGTCCTAGCCCTCGCCGACCTCGGGGTGCTGCTCCCCACCGCGGACATCGCGGCCGCCCTCTCCACCGAGGGGCTGCTGGGAACCGATCGACCCTTCGCCGCCGATCTCCACACGATCCGGCCCCACCCGGGGCAGATCCAGAGTGCCGGCAACCTCCGGCTCCTGCTGCGCGGCTCGGGAGTCCTGGCCTCTCATCGCAACTCTCCCCACCTGGTCCAGGACCCCTACTCCATCCGCTGCGCCCCCCAGGTCGTGGGCGCCGCCCGCGATACCACCGAGTTCGCCCGCCAGATCGCCGGCCGCGAACTGCGATCGGCGGTGGACAACCCGGTGGTTCTCCCCGACGGCCGGCTGGAGTCGACCGGCAACTTCCACGGCGAGCCGCTGGCTTTCGCCTGCGACTTCTTGGCGATCGCCGCCGCCGAGGTGGCGGCGATCGCCGAACGCCGGGTCGACCGGATCCTGGACCCGGCTCGCTCGGCGGGGCTGCCACCATTCCTGGCCCCCGAGGCCGGGGTCAACTCGGGGCTGATGATCGCCCAGTACACCGCCGCCGCCATCGTGGCGGAGAACCGGCGCCTGGCCAACCCCGCCAGCGTGGACTCGATCCCCACCTCCGGGATGCAGGAGGACCACGTGTCAATGGGTTGGGGGGCGGCCCGCAAGCTGCGCCAGGTGGTGACCAACCTCTCCCGGGTTCTGGCCGTCGAGCTGTTGGCCGCCTCCCGGGCGCTGGAGTTGCGGGCACCTCTGGAGTCTTCTCCGGCGAACGCCGCAGTCGCGGAGCTGGTGCGCCACCTGGGTGGAGGGGTCGGGCCGGATCGGTTCCTCTCCCCCGAGCTGGAAGCGGTGGCCCGGGCGGTGAGGTCGGGCGAGATCCTGCGCCGGGCGGAGTCGGTCGTGGG
>OCZT010000783.1_pt1 | contig 32297 bp, 34 predicted proteins | sample 1539031 | NCBI WGS metagenome assembly OCZT01 (sample SAMEA3539308, study PRJEB22396) | soil metagenome | biome: tundra; feature: field; material: soil | place: USA | collected 2010-05 | depth 0.15 m | reverse complement strand
CCCGCTGCTCCGGCATTGCCTAGCGTACCCGCGGCGTCTCCCGCACGCCGTCCGCCACGGCCACCGCGTCGCCCTCGCCGGGGGCTTCGGCGACACCGCCGAGCGCGCCGCCGATGTGCTCCGTGCCCGCCATCCCGACCTGGACGTGGTCGCGGCTCCCGGCGACCCTGACGGCGCCACCGCCGCCCGTCTCGCCGCCATGACCCCGAACCTGGTCTGCGCCGCCTATGGGGCCGGGCTCCAGGAGCGCTTCCTCCGCGACCACCTCGGCAGCATCGGCGCCGCCGCGGGCATCGGCGTGGGCGGCACCCTCGACTTCCTGGCCGGCCGGGCCCGCCGCGCCCCTGACCTGGTGCGCCGGGCCGGCTTGGAATGGCTGTGGCGCCTTGCCCACGAGCCCAGCCGCCTACGCCGCCAGCTCGTCCTGCCCCAGTTCTGGTGGCTGGAACGCCGCGAGGCCGCCAAATGATCAGCCTGGTCATCCCCGCCTACAACGAGCAGCGCCGCCTGCCCGCAACCCTGGCCGCCGTCCGCGCCCACATGGACTCGGCGGGGGAGGAGTACGAGGTCATTGTCGTCGACGATGGCAGCCGCGACGACACCGTCGAGTGCGCCCAGCACATCGCCGAGGGCTGGCCGCAGCTCCAGGTGATCGCCCGCGGCGTCAACGAGGGCAAGGGCGCCGCCGTCCGCGCCGGCATGCTCGCCGCCCACGGCGACCACCGCGCCTTCAGCGACGCCGACCTCAGCGTGCCCATTGCGGAGCTGCCCCGGCTGCGCGACCGGCTCACCGGCGCCTGCCGGGTGGCGATCGCCTCGCGGGCGGTGCCCGGCTCGCGCATCGAGGTGCACCAGCCCGGGCGCCGGGAGATGATGGGTCGCGTCTACAACCGCATCGTGCAGCTGCTCGTGCTCCCCGGCCTGCACGACACCCAGTGTGGCTTCAAGGTGTTCACCGGCGAGGCCGCGGTGGCCTGTTTTACGCTGCTGCACACGCCCCGCTTCGGCTTCGACGCTGAGGTGCTGCTCCGCGCCCGCCGCAACGGATGGACGGTGACCGAGGTGCCGGTGCGCTGGAGCCACATGGAGGATTCGCGGGTCAGCGCGCTGCGAGACTCCGTGGTGGTGCTCCTCGACCTGATCCGCCTGCGCTTCCGCCGCCTCTGAGATGCGACGCCGTGCCGACGCCGACCAGGTGGTTCCCGGCCTCTGGGTGGGTGGCGCGCCCGATCACGCGGCGGCGAGGCAGCTGGCGCGCCGCGGCATCGACGCGGTCGTCGATCTGCGCGCCGAGGCGGGCGAGGAGGAGAGCCCCTGGCCCGCCGGGACGACGCTGCGCCGCGTCGCGCTCATCGACCATGGCGCCCCGACCGTCGCCGAGCTGCGCGACGCCGCGCAGGCGGTGGTGGAGCTGATGCGCGAGGGCCGCCAGGTGCTGGTGCACTGCCACGCCGGCCAGCAGCGCGCCCCCGCGGTGGCCACCGCCGCACTCATGCTCACCGGGTGGACCCTGCCCGACGCCTACGCCGCGGTGAGCCGGGCCCGGCCCCAGTCGCTGCCCACCGACGGCCAGCTCGACGCCCTGAGGAGCCTGGCCCGGGTGTAGACTTACGAGAGCGGCACTCGCGCCAATCGGATCAGGATGGGAAACGGTGAGCACGGATATCACGGCGCCACCCTTCACGCTCGACGTTCGCGTCGCGCGATCCCCCATTGTCGGCCTCCGCTACGGCATCGACGGCCGCGCCACCGAGATCGACGACGTCATCGAGCGCCTCACCGAGGCCCACGCCGCCGCCTCCGCCGCCCGCGACGAAGCGCAGAAGCGCCTCAAGCCGCACGACAGCGCGCGCCGGGCGATGTTCGAGCGGCTCATCCGGCGGACGTCCCTCGAGCTGACCGAGCGCCTCGAGGAGGGCATGGCGCTGCGCGTCGAGCTGTCCCGCCTCGAGGAGCGGATGTCCGGCATCGACGAGCGCGTCGAGAGCCTCCGCGAGCAGCGCGCCAAGCTCCGCGAGCTGAGCGGCTCCCTGATCGGGGTCACCCACCTCCACAACGTCACCATCGATTCACCGGGCGCCGCCGAGAACCAGGCGGTGCGCCAGCTCTTCCACCTCATCGACGTCGACCACGACCGCACCGTGCAGGACATCTTCGAGGGGCCGATGCAGCTCCTCGCCGACGCCGCGCTGCACACCGAGCTGCTCGGCCGCGCGGTGCGCAACGACGACGTCGCCGCCGCCAACGCCGGCGTCGCCGACTGCCGCCGTTCCACCGACGCGGCGCTCCGCCAGCTGCACAAGGTCGTCTTCCAGCTCCACCCCGACGACCTCGAGGCCGACGGCCTGGTGCCATCGGTGCGCCGGCTCATCCGCGAGCTGGCCGACAGCGACGCGGGCCGCGTGCTGGTGCTGGGCAGCGCCCGGCGGCTGCGCCATGGCGTGGAGGTCGCGCTCTTCCGCATCGTCCAGGAGGCGGTGGCCAACGCGCTCGCCCACGGCCACGCCGAGAGCATCGAGGTGGTGCTGCTCTTCCAGCCGCAGCGCGTGGTGGCGGTGATCCGCGACGACGGTGAGGGCTTCGACGTGGCCGCCACCGAGGCCCGCCTGGGGCGGAGCGGCGGGCTGGGGCTGATCACCATGCGCCAGCGCGCCGAGATCGAGAACGGTCACCTCGAGGTGCGCAGCATCGTCGGCGAGGGCACCGAGGTGCGGGCCGGGATCAACGCCCCCGACTGACCACCGCGAGGCTCAGTGCGGGAGGTCGCTCCCCTGGTGGACGAGGTCGTGGTGCTCGGTGGGGTCGCAGTACAGCTTCGGCTCGTCGGTGCACGACGGGCACTCGGCCTGCACAGTGGCGTGCTCGATGCCGAAATCGTTGCAGAGCAGCAGCTCGACGGAGCGCACCATCGCGGTGACCTCGCCGAGCGGACGGTCGGCGACGGTGATGTGGGCGGACAGCGCGCGGTGCTCGCGGTCGAGCGACCAGATGTGCAGGTCGTGCACGCCCTCGATGCCCGGCAGCGAGGCGATGCGGCGGCGCACCAGCTCGGCGTCGAGGTCCTTGGGGGTGCCCTCGTTGAGGATGTGCAGCGCCTCGCGGAGCAGGCGCAGCGCGCCGGCGAACACCAGGACGGCGATGAGCAGCGACACCACGGCGTCGGCGCGGTTCCAGCCGAAGAGCAGCAGGGTGAGCGCACCGGCAACGACGGCGGCGTCGGTCATGGCGTCGGCGACGACGTGCAGTGCGGCACTGCGCACGCCGAGGCCGCCGCCGGCGTTGGTGAGGAGCACGGCGATGGCGGCGTTGGCGAGCAGCGCCACCGAGCCGACGATGACCACCGGGATGGGGGAGACGGTGACCGGGCTGCGCAGGCGGCTGATCGCACCCACGGCGATGGCGGCGGCGATGAGCAGCAGCACGGCGCCGTTGAGGGCGGCGACGACGATGCCGCCTCGGTGATGGCCGAAGGTGTGGCGGGCGCCGGCGGGACGGCGGCTGCGCGACACGGCGTAAAGGGTCAGCCCGAGCGTGGCCGAGTCGGTGACCAGGTGACCCGCGTCGCTGAGCAGCGCCAGCGAGCCGGAGACCAGGCCGCCGGCGATCTCGAGGGTGGCGATGAATGCGACGCCGACGATCGCCAGGCGGACGCGCGCCAGGGTGGTCGTGGTCGCCGGGGCGGGCGCGGTCATGTGGTGATTATCCCCTCATGCAAGCGCACCAACCGAATGGGCACGGGCGTCAGCCGGCGGCGGCGGCCACCTCCGCGCGCTTGGCGGCGTAGCGGCCGACCTCGGGGTCGTTGGTGCGGGAGCGCTTGAGCTCGAAGAGGTGGGGCTCGACCAGCAGCGGGGCGACCATGTCCCAGAGGCGGCCCGCGTCCTCGCCGGTGATGCGGGTGTCGACGACCGGCCCGAAGTACGGCGGGCTGCCGTCGACGCTCAGCGAGGGAACCCCGAAGGCGCCGCGGCCGATGGCCTGGCCGTGCTCGCCGAGCAGTTCGGTGAGGGTGCTGGGATCGGCGAGTGCCTCGTCGACCAGCTGGGGATTCAGGCCAGCCTTGGTGACGGCGGCGCGGAGGCTGTCGTCGCCGAGCCCCTCGTCGCGCTCGTGGTGGGCCTCGCCCATCTCGGTGTAGAGGGCGCGGATGGCCGTCTCTCCGCCCTCGCGGCGGGCGGCGACGAGCACGCGCAGGGCGCGCTCCCCGGCGTTGTGGGAGTCGCGCTTCTCGTCCTCGGCGCGGTTGACCTCGGCCAGGGAGAAGAACTTCGTGACCACGGTGAACGGCCGGATCATCTCGGCCTCGTAGAGCCAGCGCGAGGTGAGCCATGCCCAGGGGCAGACGGGATCGATGTGCAGTTCGACGGTGTGGTCACTCATGGCTCCCACCATAGCCCCGCGGGGCAGTTGATCGCCCCCGCGCGCCGTGCCCCTACGATGCGCGCGATGAAGCCCACCTACCGGCTGGAGACCGACGCCGGTGCCGTCGTCGCGGAGCACGTCACCGTGGCCGACAACCCCTTCTCGCGCTTCGCGGGGCTGATGTTCCGGGCGGGTCTGCCCGAGGGGCACGGGCTGGCGCTGCGGCCGTGCAACTCCATCCACATGTTCTTCATGCGCTTCCCCCTGGACGTGATCTTTGTGGACGGCGACGGGCGCGTGGTCCGGGTGCTGGACTCGATCCGGCCATGGCGGGCGACGTCGTTCGTGTCCGGAGCCAAGGCGGCGATCGAGCTGCCGGCGGGGACGGCGTCGCGGGCTGGGGTCGTCCCCGGGACGGTGGTGCGGATGGAGGACGTGACGGGGTGAAGCCAGAGTGACCTGAAGGGCTACGGGAGGGTGGGACTTCCGACCCTGGTCGGAGCGCGGGCCGCTGAGGACGCTTGGTACATGCGCGTGACAACGATGTGGGGCACGTCCACGAGGGACGACTCCAGGCTCAGCTGGCGATGACGTCGACGAGATGCCTCTTCTGCACCAGGTCGAGCATCGGCGAGCTGATCAGGTGATCCGCGGTGGCGATGTTGGTGGCCAGGGGAACGTTGCGCACGTTGCAGATGCGCAGCAGCGTCTGGATATCCGGGTCGTGCGGATGCTTGTCGAGCGGATCGACGATGAACAGCACTGCATCGATCTTCCCCTCAACGACGAGGTTGGCGATCTGCACGTCGCCGCCGTGGGGCCCGCTCTCCACGCTGTCGATCTGGAGGCCGACCTTCTCGCGCAGCATGCGCGCGGTGGTTCTCGTTCCAATCAGGCGGCAGTGTTGGAGGCGATCCCGGTTGTACGTGGCGAACGCCACCAGGTCGACCTTCTTGCCGTCATGCGCGATGATCGCAAGCCGAGGCGAGCGATTCTCCGCGCTGATGTCCTTCTTCATGCAGCAAGTATATCGAGCATCACCGTCATGACCGCTTGGTGCCGGCGCATGAAAGAGTGTCGCGTAACCAAGGCGGCTTAGGCAGGAGGCCCGGGCGAGAGAGCCACGGTGGCTTGGTGATTCACGCCTGCCGGATCGCGCCACGCTACGGTGGTTCGATCGCCGGGACGCCTGCCTCTGATGGCGGCGCCGAGGTCGGCAACTGAATGAACGGTGACGACGCCAACGCCGGTGATGACGTCGCCGCCGATAATCCCGGCGACTGAGGCGCTCGAACCCGTACATCGAGAGGTCCTTGCCGTAGCCTGAGTGCTTGACCATCGAGGTAGAGGAGGGGATGTTGTCCTCAGGCGCCGCGACGAGCCGGATCTCCGGTTGACCCGGGCGGACCGCGAGGCCGAGCGCGCCGCGGCGTTCGCGGCATTCGGCCGCACGTTGCGCAATCTGGCGCTCCACAACCCCAAGGTGCTCGGGGAGGCGCTTGGCGACGCCTTTCCTTGGCTCGAGTTTCTGCCCAGTGCGGATCGGCGCGCATTCGTCGAGGAGTTTTCCCGCGTGGCCGCCGCTGCGACCGAGCTCGACATGTATGGGCCAATGAGCCAACTCGTGCGGGAGTGGCGGGCGACCGCCGAGATCCACGCAGACCCGACGCTGGCCCGGCGTCTTCGCCAAATGACTGACGCCGATGGCGTCCGAATCACGCCGCCCGCCGCGTAGCGCGTGTCGAAGCGACCGGAGCGCGTCGCGCCGCCGCCTCGAAGGGGAGGGGGGACTTCCGACGAACACCGCACCGCGTGGCTGACACATGCGGTCACGGGCCATCCCAAGGCGACGGAGTGAGCGCCGCGGAGCAGGACGAGACGGGCGAGGGCTGGGTCGGTGACGCCGGAGGACGAGACGGGCGAGGGCTGGGTCGGTGACGCCGGAGGACCAAGTGATGGACAGCGGTAGTGCCGGGCTCGCAGAATATGTGCCCTTCGGGTCAGGCGTGGCCAAGCCACAGGTGGGAGAAAGGCATGCTGGGAGACAGAGGAGCCAGGGCGCGCGCGAGCGCCTGTGTGGCCACGGCGTTGTCCATCGTCACTCTGGGAGCGGGTCAGCTGACCGCCTCAGCGGCTGCGGCACCAACCCAGGTCGGCACCACGCCGGCGTGGGCGACGGCGCAGCACCGCGTCGGAACCGCACCGGCGAGCCAGCAGCGCACCATCACAGTGCTGCTCAACACCCGCAACGAGGCGCAGCTCGAGCAACTGGCCACCGCGGTGTCGACACCGGGCAGCGGCCACTACCAGCAGTACATCAGTGCCGCCACCTTCCACGCCGACTTCTCGCCGACGCAGTCGACGGTCGCGAGCGTGTCCGACTATCTGACTGGGTCAGGGCTGCACATCCAGTCGGTGCCTGACAACCGGCTGTACATCCGCGCCACCGGGACTGCGGCCGCGATCAGCCATGCATTCGGCACTCAGCTCGGCGTGTTCACCGTCAATGGCGCCGCGCGGGTCGCGCCCTCCGCCGCACCGACGTTGCCGAGCTCGCTTGCCTCGCTTGTGGCTGGGGTTGACGGCCTCTCCGACGGCGTCGGTGTGGCGTCGCCGAACCACATCAATGAGGCAGCGGTGGCCGGTTCCTCAGCTCCATGGTCGAACGGTGCCAGCGCCAAGCCCGTGGACACGCTGCCCGGACCTCCGCCCGCCTTCGTCAACGCGCCTCCGTGTTCGCTGTACTGGGCGCAGAAGATCGACACCACCGACCCGGCTCCGGCTACGGGCAGGCCGTATGTGCCGTGCGGCTACGTTCCCTCGCAGTTCCGCGGCGCCTACGGAGTCGCCGGGCTGGTCAACAGTGGCGTGGACGGCTCGGGAATCACCGTCGGCGTCGTTGACGCGTACGCGGCACCGACCATCCTCGCTGATGCCAACACGTACGCCTCTGGTCACGGCGATCCGACCTTCAACTCCGGACAGTTCCGTCAGATCAACTCGCCGACGTTCGATCTCACCGGGCCCTGTGGCGCGCAGGGTTGGTACGGCGAGGAGACGCTCGACGTTGAAGCCGTCCACGGCATGGCACCGGGAGCCAAGATCATTTACGCAGGCGCCATGGACTGCAACGACGGCGCCCTGCTCGACCGTGAGAACTACCTCATCGACCACCAGCTGGTGCAGATCATCAGCAACTCGTGGGGAGGGCTCGGCGACATCGATCAGCTGCCCCCCGACCTCCAGAAGGCGTACACCCACACCTTCCTGCAGGCAGTTGCCGAGGGCATCGGCATCCAGTTCAGCTCCGGTGACAACGGCGACGAGATCTTGAACGCGGGTGTCCGCACCGTCGACTTCCCGGCCAGTGATCCGTGGGTCACAGCCGTCGGCGGCACCAGCCTCCAGATCGGCCGCACCAACAACTACGTCCTTGAGGCCGGCTGGGGAACCAAGAGCAGCAAGCTGGTGAACGGCGTGTGGACGCCGGCACCTCCCGGTTCGTACCTGTACGGTGCCGGTGGTGGAACCAGCACGGTCTTCAACGAGCCCTCCTACCAGCAGGGCGTCGTGCCTGCGTCCCTGGCCGGGTACTGGGGCGGCAAGAACCGGGTGGTTCCCGACGTCGCCATGGACGCCGATCCGCAGACCGGCATGCTCATCGGAGAGACCCAGGCCTTCCCGACCGGCGGCAACCACTACGGTGAGTACCGCATCGGCGGCACCAGCCTGGCGTCGCCGCTCTTCGCCGGCATGATGGCACTCGCCGACCAGGCCTCCGGCCGCACCGTCGGCTTCGCCAACCCGGCGCTTTACGGCACCCTCAAGTCCAATGGTTACCTCCGCCCCTCGAACATCGGCGGCGCCTTCCACGACGTCACCAGGCAGCCGTTCTCCATGGCGCGCGTCAACTACAACAACAGCATCGACGCCACCGCAGGGACGACGACGTACCTGCGGTACACCGACCAGACGGGAACGCTGCACACCACTGCGGGCTACGACGACGTCACCGGAATCGGGACGCCGTACGGCATCAACTTCCTCTCGGACATCGGCTTCTGCTGCTGACCTGAGGTGATTCGCGAGACGGGGCGCGCCGCTGGGGCGCGCCCCAGGTTCGCGGTCCGGCGCCGCCCGTTTGGACGTGTCGTCGGCCTATGCGGGCAATTGGAACGACCCCGCGTGGAGACGCCGTGCGAGGAAGTGACTTCCGACCCTGGTCGGAGCGCGGACCGCTGAGGACGCTTGGTAAATGCGCGTGACAACGATGGACTCAGCGGTGCTCGGCGCACGTGGAGCTGTTCGGCCCATCACCGGCGCCGGCGACGACTACGACGCGCTTCTCGACGTGGTGGGAGGGCGGCGGTTCGTGCTCATCGGCGAGGCCTCGCACGGTACCCACGAGTTCTACAGGGAGCGAGCCCGCATCACCCGCCGGCTGATCGATGAGCTCGGCTTCAACGCGGTCGCGGTGGAGGCCGACTGGCCCGACGCATACCGGGTGAACCGCTACGTGATGGGACTCTCGCATGACCGCGACGCCGACACCGCGCTGTCGGACTTCCGTCGCTTCCCGTCATGGATGTGGCGCAACCGCGATGTCTTGCAGTTCATCGAGTGGATGCGCGCCCGCAACGACGCGCAGGCGCATCCAGCGACCAAGGCCCGGTTCTACGGGCTCGATCTGTATAGCCTGCGCGCTTCGATCGAAGCGGTCATCGAGTACCTCGACCGCGTCGACCCCGTCGAAGCCCGCCGGGCTCGCGACCGGTACGGATGCTTCGATCACGTCGGTGCCGAGGGTCAAGCATACGGATACGCGCTCGCGTACCAGAAGGCAATCCCGTGCGAGAACGAGGTCGTCGCGCAGCTCGTCGAGCTGCGGAGGCGGGCGGAAACATACCTGCGTCGCGACGGATGGGTCGCCGAGGACGAGCTGTTTTTCGCGGAGCAGAACGCGCGTGTCGTGCGAGACGCAGAGGAGTACTACCAGCAGATGTACCGCGCGGAGGTCTCCTCGTGGAACCTGCGCGACCGGCACATGGCGGGTACGCTCGACGCGATCGGCGAGCACCTCGATCGCCAGTTCCGACGCACGAAGGTCGTGGTATGGGCACACAACTCGCATGTCGGCGACGCGCGTGCCACCGCGATGGGGAAGCGCGGCGAGCTGAATGTGGGTCAACTCGCGCGCCAGCGCTACGGCAACGATTGCCTGCTCGTCGGGTTCAGTACCTATGACGGTCGTGTCACCGCGGCGTCGAACTGGGGCGACCCGCCGGAGCGCAAGCACGTACGCCCCGCGCTGCGGGGAAGTTACGAAGCGCTCTTCCACGAGTTCGCGACACCACACTTCTGGCTCACCACCGTCGACCGCGCCGCTCGGGAGGCCCTGCAAGCACCTCGGCTCGAGCGAGCGATCGGTGTCATCTACCGTCCCGAGACCGAGCGTCAGAGTCACTACTTCGAGGCCTCACTCGCCGAGCAGTTCGACGCGGTGATCCACCTGGATCGCACCCGGGCGCTCGAGCCGCTGGAGCGCACGGCAACGTGGGATCGTGGCGAGCCGCCCGAAACGTTCCCGACCGGGCTCTGAGCGTCCAAGAGCGCGGCCGCGATATGCGGCACCGCCGGTACTTGCTTCAAAATAGCCCAGCGCCGCACCGATGGAGGCATAGCGATGACCAGACGCACCGAGCCACCATTTCGGGCCGACCACGTTGGCAGCCTGCTGAGGCCTGCCCGCCTGATGCAGGCGCGGGCGCAGGAGGCGGCCGGCGAGATAACGGTCGAGGCGTTGCGTGAGGTCGAGGACGACTCCATCCGCGACGTCGTGAAGATGCAGCGCGACGTGGGGCTGCAGTCCGCGACGGACGGGGAGTTCCATCGGTCGGCCTGGCACATGGACTTCATCTATCAGCTGGGCGGCGTCACGCAGGCTGAGGAGAAGCTGCACGTGGAGTTCTTCAACGACGCCGGGACATTGGACTTCGCGCCCGCCGCGTTGCGGATCAGCGACCGGATCCGGTTGGGCGAGACGATCTTCGCGGACCACTTCCGCTTCCTGCAGCAGCATGTCGGCGAGGGCGTCACACCGAAGCTGACGATCCCGTCGCCGAGCATGGTGCACTACCGCGGTGGACGGGCTGCGATCGATCCTTCCGTCTATCCCGAGCTGGACGGGTTCTGGGACGACCTCACCACGGCGTACGCCGAGGAGGTCCGCCGGCTCGGCGATCTCGGCTGCACCTATCTGCAGCTTGACGACACCAGCCTCGCCTACCTCAACGATCCGCGGCAGCGCGAGCTGATCGCGTCGCTGGGCGGCGACCGTGAGCATCAGCACGAGCTCTACATCCGCAACATCAACCGGGTTCTGGCGGCCAAGCCGCCGACCATGCGGATCACGACGCACATGTGTCGTGGCAACTTTCGGTCGTCGTGGGCGGCTGAGGGCAGCTACGACTTCGTCGCCGAGGCGTTGTTCGGCGAACTCGGGGTCGACGGCTTCTTCCTGGAGTACGACGATGCGCGGTCCGGTGGCTTCGAACCGCTGCGGTTCGTGCCGAAGGGCAAGTACGTCGTGCTCGGGCTCGTGACGACCAAGCGCGGTGCCTTGGAAAGCAAGGACGACCTCAAGCGCCGGATCGAGGAGGCAGCGAAGTTCGTGCCGCTCGAGCAGTTGTGTCTGTCGCCGCAGTGCGGCTTCTCCTCGACTGTCGAGGGCAACGTGCTGACCTACGACGAGGAGGTCGCCAAGCTTCGCCTCATCGTCGAGACTGCGGCGGACGTCTGGGGCTAGAGGTGAGGATCGACATCGTCGTCTACGACGGGGTGGACGAGCTCGACGCCCTCGGTCCTCTCGAGGTGTTGCGCAGTGCCGCGGCCGCCGGGGCGAGCATCTGGGTGCGCCTGCTCACCAGGATCGCCCAGGAATCGGTCACCGGCGCCTTCGGGCTGCGGTTCTGCGCCGACGATGTGTTCTCGGTTGGAGCGGACGTGGTGATCGTGCCCGGTGGGGGCTGGGTCAGTCGCTCGGACCGTGGGGCGTGGGGTGAGGTGCAGCGCGGCGACTGGCTGCCGTTGCTCGGCAACGCCGCCCGCTCCGGTTCGGTGATGGCCTCGGTGTGCACCGGCGCGCTGCTGCTGGCCCATGCGGGGGTGGTCGGTGCGCGCCGGGCGACGACTCACCACGCCGCGCGCGCCGACCTGGCCGCGCTCGGGGCGGACGTTATGGAGGACCGCGTCGTCGACGACGGCGACCTGGTCACCTCCGGGGGCGTCACCAGCGGCCTCGACCTCGCGCTCTGGCTGGTGGAACGCTTCGCCGGACGCGACCTGGCCGACACCGTGGCGCGCCGCATGGAGTACGCGCCCGCGCGGCCGGAGCTCGCCGGCAGATGAGGTGGCGACGGCTCTCGATCGCGCCGGCCGTGCTGGCACTCGTCATGCTCGGCGCGTGTGGCTCGTCGGCGCCGTCGACAGGAGGATCGCCGACGCCGGTGCCGCTGAGCAGTCGCCTGCCGGCCGGCATCCCGGGCTTCGACGTGCAGCCCGAGGGCACTCTGGGCAGTGGGCCTGCGGACATCACCAAGGCCGCCACCGACGACGGCGCGTCGGACGCGACGCAGGTGCTGACTGCAGCTGGCTACACCGACGGGTACCTGCGCAACTGGAGCGACTCCTCATCGACGCGGACGCTGTACATCTATCTGTTCGCGTTCGGGTCCGCGTCCGGGGCGCAGAAGTGGCAGCAGCACCTGGCGACGGAGGTGAACGCCGCCGCGGCGCATGGCGGGACGCTGACGGTGAGCGGGATTCCCGGCGCCGCCGGCTACACGTCGACGCTGGCGGGGCAGCCTTTGCTAACGATCGCGTTCGCCCGGGGGCGATACGTCGCGGAGGTGTCAGCGACCGGGAGCGGGGTCAATGCGGACCTGGCCACCTCGGTGGCGATGCAGGAGTTCGGGCTGCTGCCGTCGAGTTGATCAGCGCAGTCGCCGTGTGGCGCTCCTGCGTCAGAATCCGCTGCCCGGGCGTCGCTGCGCTGGGGCGCAGGTCGTTCACATTCGCAACAACGGCGGCGACGGCGGTGGTGCTGCTCGGGTTCACCGGATGCGGCAGCGGTGTCGCGCCGTCTGCATCCGCACCGACGAGGCTGCCCACGCCAACGGCCACGTCGACGAGCACCGCGACGGCAGCGCCGTCGCCGCCAACGGCGGGACTCTCCTCATGCCCCTCGTCGCAGCCATTCGCGTCGCTGCCGAAACTCGCGCACACCGACCTCAGCCCGGACGACCTGCTCGCGCTCCCCGACGGCAGCCTGTGGGTCACCGACCCGGTGGGGGGATCGATCGAACACCTCGCTGCCGACGGCCACGTGCTGGCGCGGATCGCTGATCGGCAGGCTCCGGAGGGGATGGTGGTCAGCGGCAACAGCATCGTGCTCGCCGAACAGACACCGAATCGTTTGGTGAGCTTCGTGCCGCCCTCGTCGGTGCTCACTCCGCTGCTCACGTTGCCCCCTCCCGGTAACCAGGCCGGCGTCGACGGCATCGGTCTCGACGCGGTCGGCGACCGGCTGTTGATTCCCGACAGTGCTCACGGAACCCTGCTGAGCGCAGACGCCGGCGGCAGACACGTCGTGACCCTGGCCTCCGGGCTTGGTCGCGACGTCGCCGCCACCGTCGGGCCGGACGGCGCCATCTATGTTGCCGTCGAGGGAGATCACGGTCTGCTGCGCGTTGCTACCGCGGGAGGTGCGGGTGTGCCGGTCGGTCCCGGCCTTGTCCAACTCGACGACCTGGTCACGGTGGGGCCACTGATCTACGCCACCCTGCTGATCGCCGGGGAGGTCGTCGCCATCGAGCCGGCGACCGGTGCATTTCGGGTGCTCGCCACCGGCATTGGTGCGGCCCAGGGCCTGGCACTGCTCGCCAACGGTCGCCTCGCGGTCGCCGATTCGAACACGCACGTCATCGCGACCGTTCCCACATGTGCGGCCTGACCGCAGCGCCTGATTCAGAGGGCGGCAGCGACGTGCAGGTTGCGGATGCGCCGTTCGAGCCGTCGTCCCGAGATCTCATCGATGCTGATGCGCACCCAGTGTTCCTCGGAGGGGACGGCCCAGGAGCGCAGGGGCCCCAGCTGGAAAGCCGCCACGGCCGCCGGGTCGGTGACCTCCTGAGCCACGCCATGGACGAGAACACTCCAGCCAGACTGGTCAAGCGGGCGACCATGGTCCGCCTGGAATGAAACCCGGCTGTGGTTGCTCAGCCAGCTGAGCTTGCTGCCCCTGGTGGTGCTGAACACGATCGAGTCGCCGTCGACCACGAAGTTGACGGGCAGGATGATCGGGACACCGTCGACGGAATACCCGATTCGGCCGAAGAAGCGGTGACTGCCCAGCAGCCCCATACATTCGTCATGCGTCAGTACCTTCAGCCGGCTGTCCCGATGATCGCTCATCCCACATCTCCCTCGGGAACACTTGGTTCAGCACCCCGTCCACTCCCTTTGTAGGGTGGGGGCGCACCTCTGGGAGTAGATAGGGCCAAAGGTCACAGCCTTCCATGACGTGGAGGCGTTCGGCTCGGTGACCAGCACGCTGGAGGGGCCGCGCGTCTTAAGACGATTGGACACTGTCCGCATGGACATGCACCTCCGCACGCTGGTGACACACGAACACTGGAGGAACGACAAGGTGTGCACACAGACACGAACGCTGCTCGGCGGCATCGCCCTACTCACGATCGCTGGTTGCGGAGGGGCATCTGGCACCGGCAACGCGGTGCCTTCCAGTTCGGCGCCGACCACCGCTCCAAGCGCCGCGCCGGGAACAACTGTCATGACCGCCGCGGTGAACGGTCACGGCACGGTCCTGGTCGCGGCGTCGAACAGGATGACGCTGTACCAATTCTCGATGGACATCGCCGGCAGCGGCACCAGCGCATGCACGTCCGCCTGCATCACTCGCTGGCCTGCGCTCACCGTCCCGGCCGGTTCATCTTCCTCCGCCACCGCTGGGATCACCGGACAGTTCGGCACAATCATCCGGACCGACGGCGGGGGCACCCAGGTCACCTACAACGGCCGGCCGCTCTACTTCTTCTCTGGGGACAGCCAGGCGGGTGACGCCAACGGCAACTACCCGAACTGGTCGGTGGTTGCGGTGACCGCCGCCGCAGCCTCGGGGTCGTCAGGAGGTGGTGCCACGGCCCCAACCGCGACCCCGACGAGCGGCTACTGACGCCGCCCAGGAGGGTACGCGCGTGATGACTGTTGTTCGTCGACTGATCGCCGGGGGCCTGGTGGTGTGTTGGGCTTGTCTTGCCGCCGATGCCGGTGCGGGCATCGCCATGGCGTCCGGACCCGCGCTGACCATCACGGCCGGAGCGTGCAGCGGTGGTGGCACGTCGTACTGCTTCTCACCGGAGCAGGCCCAGGCCACCAGCGGGGACACCGCCACCTGGACCAACAGGAGCGGCGTTTCGCACACGGTGACCTCGTGCACGTCGAGCGACTGTCCCGGTGCTGTCGCGAACACCGGCGGTCAGACATTCAGCGCGTCGGCGCCCGGTGGCGGCAGCGGTAGCGTGACCTTCACGCAGGCGGGCACCTACACCTACTACTGCATGATCCACGGCTACGCGGCGATGCACGGCACCATCACCGTTGCCGCCGCCGCCACCCAGGCTCCGGCAACCCAGGCGCCGACCGTTGCCGGCCCGCGCAGCAGTCCGACGCCCAGCGCGGGTGCCGGCCTCGACGGTGTTGGCGCCGGCGTTGCGCTGATGGCACTCGGCGGCCTGCTGCTGTGGCGGCGCCGTCACGCGGTCAGCGCGCCGTGAGCCGGTGCATGAGCATGCTCATGCACGGCAGTTGCGACGGCTCAGCTTGCCGTGAGGAGGTAGGTGCAGCCACCCCCGGCGACCGGTCCGCCCGGCTCGACACCGGCGGTGACGCCGCCGGCATGCAGCGCTCCTTCGATCAGCCCGGCCTGCAGCGCGCAGACGACATCCGATCCTGAACGGCATGCCTCGAGGAAGATGCAGTTGCGTGCGGTGATCTGCCCGCCGTCGACCTCGTACTCACCGCCGAGGGCCTGCAGGGGTGCAAGTGCCTGGACAACGTCGGCGGCCGGGGGCCCTCCCAGCGACTCCCCGTATCGACGGCCTGCCTCGCGCGCGACGGCCTGACCGCGGCCGCGGAGCGTCCCCAGGCCCTCGGCAAGCAGCTGGGCCAGTTGTGCGAACTGCCGCTGCGGGACGGCGGCGGTGAGGGCGCCACCCACCGCCGTGTAGAGGGCAGCGGGCTTGCCTCGTCGACCGCGACGAAGCTCCTTGACCAGGAGCCCGGAACCGGCCAGATGCTCGAGGTGACCGAACGCCACGGTGCGGTGGACCTCGACCATCAGCGCGACGTCGTCGACGGAGACGGGACGGCGGTCCGCGAGAAGCGCCACCAGGATGGCGCGGCGGGTCGGATTCTGGACGGCGCTCAGGAGCTGGTCGAGGTCGGCACGGGGCACGCTGGCCATGCACCGTAATCTAGCATTTATTGGGACTTGACACAACATATTGGTCCCGTCCACCATGCTGACCGTGGTGAAGATGGACCAATTGCGACGAGAGGAGGCGACGGCATGACCGAGTCGAGGGTTGATCGGGTCATCCGGCGGCAGGCGTGGCTTGACCGGGTGGCGGACCTGCTGCAGCGGGCGGTGGGTGGCTTCTACGGAGCCCTCGGCCGGCCCGGGCGGTCGCTCAAGAACCTCATGCACGGCACCACGCTGCTCGGCCACCCGCTGCACCCTGCCGTCACCGACATCCCCGTCGGGGCCTGGGGCGCGGGTGTCGTCGCCGATTACGTCGCCCACTTCAGCAGCAGGCTGCCCACCGAGGCGGGGGACGTCGCCCTCGCCGTCGGACTGAGCACGGCGGTCCTCGCCGCCGTCACCGGTCTGACCGACTACCACGAGACATTCGGCCACGAGCGGCGAGTGGCGACCGTCCACGGGCTCACCATGGTGGTTGTCGTGCTGCTGGATGCCGGGTCGCTGGCGCTGCGCTCGTGGGCGGGGTCCGGCGCGCATCCGCTTGCGGTCGGACTCTCGACCGCGGGGTTCGGGCTCGTGATTCTCGGCGGGTACCTCGGCGGCCACCTCGTGTTCGGGATCGGCACGATGGTGAATCGGAACGCCTTCGCCGACGCGCCGGAGGACTTCATTGCCATCGGGGCGGTCACGGATTTCCCCGACGGCGAGATGAGGCGCGTGGTGGCCGGCGCGATGCCGCTGCTCGCCGTCCGCGTCCGGGGAACACTGCACGTGATCGGCGACGTCTGCTCGCACGCGGGAGGACCCCTTCACGAGGGGACACTCGATGGCGAGCGCGTCACCTGTCCCTGGCACGGGTCGCAGTTCTGCATCACCGACGGCCGGGTCAGAAACGGCCCTGCCACCTTCGACCAGCCCCTGTTCAGCGTTCGCGAGGTGGGTGGCCGGGTCGTCGTCAGGCCGGCCTCGCCGCTCCATTGAGGTGGTCATGACCGACAGCGCATGCCATGTGGTCGCAGGCGGAACCGCGGTGAGGATCGAGCCACAGGCTCGTCGAGCGGATGCTGCCGTAGGGTGCGGACGGCCAGGCGACATCGAGGCCGGCCACCACGTCGCCGAACTCATCCGCTACCTGGGCGAGGACCCGGCCCGCGAAGGCCTTCTGCGCACACCGCAGCGAGTCGCTCGCGCACTGCGCTTCCTCACCGCAGGCTACGAGCAGAGCGTCGCCGAGGTGATCAATGGTGCCGTCTTCGCGGAGGACTACTCCGAGATGGTGCTCGTGCGCGACATCGAGGTGTACAGCCTCTGCGAGCATCACCTGCTCCCGTTCTTCGGCAGGGCGCACGTCGCATACATCCCCGATGGGCACGTCGTCGGCCTCAGCAAGCTGCCGCGGGTGGTCGAGGTGTTCAGCCGGCGGCTCCAAACCCAGGAGCGACTCACCGTGCAGGTCGCGGAGGCACTCGAGGACGCACTCCGACCACTCGGCGTCGCCGTCGTGATCGAGGCGAGCCACCTCTGCATGATGATGCGGGGTGTCCAGAAGCAGAACAGCCGCACGGTGACGTCGAGCATGCGCGGCAGCTTCCAGAGCGACCCGCGAACGCGGGCGGAGTTCATGGACCTCGTGCGCGAGGGGCCGTCGCGTCACTGATAGACTACACAGAAATGTATATGCTCGGGCGACGGGTGAGGGCGGCGGTGCTCGATGCCGTGGCGCCGGTGCGGTGCGCGGCATGCGGCGACAGCGGGCGGGCGCTCTGCGAGGCCTGTACCGCGGCGATCGAAGCCGCCCCGCGGCCGCTGACCGCCGCTGTCCGAGCAGCGTTCGAGTACGGCGACGAGGTGCGCGGCGTGCTCCATCACGGCAAGTTCCGCGACTGCAGGGCGGCCCTGCGGGCGCTGTCGTGGCTCGGAGCGGCCCGGCTGGAGGCGCCCCGAGCCACGGTGGTGGCGCCCGTGCCGCTGGCCCGTCGCCGCGCCGTCGAGCGCGGCTACAACCAGGCGGCCGTGGTGGCGCGAGCGTTTGCTGAGTTCCACCGCCTGCCGCTCCACCCGCTGCTGACGCGCACGCGCGACACCCCGCCCCAGAGCACCCTCGATCGCTCCGCCCGCCAGCGCAACGTCGCCGGCGCCTTCGCCGCGGACGCGGCCGCCAGGGGCGCGACCGTGTGGCTCATCGACGACGTGCTCACCACCGGCGCCACCACCGCCGCCGCCCGGGACGCCCTGCTCGCCGCCGGGGCGGCCCGGGTCGAGATCGCCGTGCTGGCGGTCGTGCTGTAGCGCGGCGCGCCCGGTCGCCCGTCCCCTGCGAGAATTGAACATCTGATGCCGTCCCTCCCCAAGATCCTCGGCGACTCGATCAACCGCGAGCTCAAGCGCCACCGCGGCGCCGTCGCGCGCATCAACGAGCTCGAGGACGCCATGAAGGCCCTCAGCGACGCCGAGCTGCGCGCCAAGACCGACGAGTTCCGCGACCGTCTCGGCGTCACCGGCCCCGACCTCACCTTCGGTCAGACGTACGCCCAGGGCCTGAGCACCTACGACGAGGACGACTCCGAGGCCGAGTACGAACGCAAGGAGGCGGCCGAGCGGGTCGCGGAGCGGCGCCGCGGTCTCGACGACCTGCTGCCCGAGGCGTTCGCGGTGGTCCGGGAGGCCTCGTGCCGCGCCCTGGGCATGCGCCACTACGACGTGCAGCTGATCGGAGGCATCGTCCTCCACCAGGGAAAGATCGCCGAGATGCGCACCGGAGAGGGCAAGACGCTGGTCGCCACGCTGGCGCTCTACCTCAACGCGCTCGAGGGCAAGGGCACCCACCTGGTCACCGTCAACGACTACCTGGCCCGCCGTGACGCCGGCTGGAACGCGCCCCTCTACGCCGCGCTGGGGATGAGCGTCGCGGTGATCGTGCCCGGTCCCGTCGACAACCCGGACTTCGGCTACCTCTACGACCCCGAGTACGTCGACGACACCCACCCGGACTCGCGCCTGCAGCACCTGCGCCCGTGCAGCCGTCGCGAGGCGTACGCCGCCGACATCACCTACGCGACCAACAACGAGTTGGGGTTCGACTACCTGCGCGACAACATGGCGCAGTCACTCGACCGCTGCGTGCAGCGCCACCTCCACTACGCGATCGTCGACGAGGTCGACTCGATTCTTGTCGACGAGGCGCGCACCCCACTGATCATCAGCGGCCAGGGCAACGAGCCCACTCAGAAATATTACAACTACGCGCGGCTCATCCCCCGGCTCGTCGCCGAGGACGACTACACCATCGACGAGAAGTCGAAGTCGGCCGCGCTCACCGACGACGGCGTCGCCAAGATCGAGCAGTGGACGGGCATCAAGAACGTCTACGAGCTGGAGCACGTCGCCGAGGCCCACCAGATCAACCAGGCGCTCAAGGCGAACGCGCTCTACCTGCGCGACCGCGACTACATCGTTCGCGACGGCGAGGTGATCATCGTCGACGAGTTCACCGGCCGCACCATGCCGGGCCGGCGCTGGTCGGACGGACTCCACCAGGCGATCGAGGCCAAGGAGGGCGTGACCGTCCAGCAGGAGAACATCACGCTGGCGACGATCACCTTCCAGAACTTCTTCCGCCTCTACGACAAGCTGGCGGGCATGACCGGCACGGCGCTGACCGAGTCCGAGGAGTTCGACAAGATCTACAAGCTCGAGGTGGTGCCGATCCCCACCAATCAGCCGATGATCCGCCTGGACGAGACCGACCTCATCTACAAGAACGAGGACGCCAAGTTCAACGCCGTGGTCGAGGAGATCGCCGAGCGCAACAAGGTGGGCCAGCCCATGCTCGTCGGCACCACCAGCATCGAGAAGAGCGAGCGTCTCTCGCGCCTGCTCGAGAAGAAGGGCGTGGTCCACAGCGTGCTCAACGCCAAGTTTCACGAGAGCGAGGCGCAGATCGTCGCCGACGCCGGCCAGCGCGGCGCGGTGACCATCGCCACCAACATGGCCGGCCGCGGCACCGACATCGTGCTCGGCGAGAGCGTCGCCGCCAACGGCGGCCTCTACATCATCGGCACCGAGCGCCACGAGTCGCGGCGCATCGACAACCAGCTGCGCGGCCGCGCCGGCCGCCAGGGCGACCCCGGCGAGACGCGCTTCTTCCTCTCCTTCGAGGACGACCTGATGCGCGTCTTCGGCGGCGAGCGCATGCAGGGGATCATGGATCGCCTCCGCATCGAGGAGGACGTGCCCATCGAGAACCGCATGGTGTCGCGGCAGATCGAGGGTGCGCAGTCACGCGTCGAGGGTCACAACTTCGACGCCCGCCGCTACGTCGTCGAGTACGACGACGTCATGAACAAGCAGCGCGAGATCATCTACGGCGAGCGCCGCAAGATCCTCGAGGGCACCGACACCCGCGAGAACCTGATGAGCATGCTCGAGCAGACGGTGCGCCAGGAGGTGCCCGGGTACTGCGAGGGCAGGCACCGCGAGACCTGGGACCTCGAGGGCCTGTGGGACCGGATGCGTCAGATCGGTCCGCTGCCCGAGCTGGAGACGGTCAACCTCGACAGCCTCGGCAACACCGTCGACGACATCGCCGACACGCTGATCAGCGAGCTGAGCGCGCTCTACGAGGAGCGCGAGCAGGAGTACGGCGCCGAGCTGATGCGCTCGGTGGAGCAGCAGCTGATGCTCAACGTCATCGACACCAAGTGGCGCGCCTACCTCACCGACATGGAGCACCTCCGCGAGGGCATCAACCTGCAGGCGTACGGCCAGAAGGACCCGCTGGTGGAGTACAAGCAGGCCGCCTTCGAATCCTTCCAGGGGCTCACCGCCGAGATCCAGGCCGACATCGTGCGCCTGCTGCTCCACGTGCAGATCAACCGTGTCGAGAAGCCCGTCGAGGAGCCGGCCGAGGTGGCGGGGGAGCAGACCTCGCCGACGTCGGGCCGCGCCGACGCGCCCGGCTCGGAGATGTCGGAGGACACGCCGCCGGCGGCGCGTCCCGCTGCAGCGGCGGCGAGCGCGGCGCTGGCGCGCGCGACGGGAGCAGCCAAGCCCGCGCCGCTCAGTCCGATGCTGCAGCCGACGGTGACCAACATCGTGGAGAGCTCACCGGCCGGGACGCGCCGCACCCAGGGCAATGGCAGCCGCAACGGGAAGGCGTCCGGGGTGCCCACGGGTGGGGTGGCCGTCGGCGCGGGCTCGCGCAAGGTGGGGCGCAACCAGCCCTGCCCGTGCGGCAGCGGGAAGAAGTACAAGCTCTGTCACGGGCGATAGCCGGCGGCGCTGAGGCGCTCGCCGTCCGAGGACGTGTGGATCGCACGCCTGCGTGGCCGCTGACGGCCCGCCCGTAGAGCCCGCGGGTGACGGCGAGCGCCGGCACCAACTGCTAGCGGGTGGCGACCATGCCCCCGTCGAGCGGGATCACGATGCCGTTCACATAGGCGCCGGCGCGGGAGCTGAGAAAGATCACCGTTCCGACGATGTCGTCTGGCTCGCCGATGCGTCCCAGCGGGCTCGCGGCAACGATGGCGTCGCGGTGAGCGGCCAGCGTGTAGGCCAGCATCTTGGTGTCGAACGGCCCCGGCGCGATCGCGTTGACGGTGACCCCGCGCGGCCCGAGCCGCTTGGCGAGCACGGCGGTGAGGTGGTGGACCGCCGCCTTGCTGGCGACGTACGAGTACGTCTCCTCGTCTCCCGGCATCGACCCCGGCGCGCGAATGCCGTCGACCGAGCCGATGTTGATGACGCGCGCCGGGTCGCCGGGCTTGCCGGCGGCGACCAGCGCCGGCACCAGCGCCTGGGTGAGCAGGAAGACGCCGCGCAGGTTGACGTCGAGCACCTTGTCCCACCCCTTGACGGGGAACTCACCCAGTGGCGCCGCCCAGACCGCGCCGGCGTTGTTGACGAGGATGTCGAGGCTGGGCTCGCGCGCCTGCACCTCGGCGGCGAGGCGCTCCGCCTCCTCCGGCACCCCGAGGTCTGCGGGTATCGAAACGCAGAATCCGGTCTTCGACAGTTCGGCCGCCACCTCCTCGCCGACGGCGGCCTTGCGTGAGGAGATGTACACGCGCGCGCCCGCGTCGACGAGGCCACGGGCGATCATCAGGCCGATGCCGCGGCTGCCGCCGGTGACCAGGGCGGTCTTGCCCGCCACGGAGAAGAGGCCAGTCATCCAGCCGCATCCTACTGCGCGACCGCCCACCGCCCTCGGCGACGTCGACGCGGCGTTCCGCTGGCGTCGCATGCCGCGGCGCCACCCTCGTGCGGCCCCGGCGTGTGCCACCGGTACACTCGGTGCGTCATGGGTGAGGTCGCGACGCGCGCACGAGAGGTCAAGGCCCGGGCAGCCGAGCTGCTGGGCCATCTTTGACCTGGATGCCAAGCGCGCTCACCTGGCCAAGCTCGACGAGGACATCAACGATCCCGCTCTCTGGGATGACTCGCGCCGCGCGGCGTCGCTGACCCAGGAGGCCTCGCGACTGCGCGAGGAGATCGCCGGCGTCGCCGACGTCGAGCAGCGCACCTCCGACGCGGTCGACCTCGCCGAGATGCTCGACGTCGAGCCCGACGAGGCGATGAGCGCCGACGTCACCACCGAGCTCGACGCGCTCGAGCGCGAGTTGGACCGCCGCGAGCTCGAGCTTCTCTACAGCGACCCGTACAGCGAGCACGCCGCCATCCTCGGCATCCACGCCGGCGCCGGCGGCACCGATTCGCAGGACTGGGCGGAGATGCTCATGCGCATGTACCTGCAATGGGCCGAGCAGAAGAAGTACACCGCCGAGTTCCTCGACGAGTCGCCCGGCGACGAGGCTGGCATCAAGTCGGCGACGCTGCGCATCACCGGGCCGCACGCCTTCGGGCTGCTCAAGTCGGAGCGCGGCGTGCACCGGCTGGTGCGGCTCAGCCCGTTCGACTCCGCGCACCGCCGGCATACATCGTTCGCGCTCGTCGAGGTGACGCCGGAGATCGAGGACGACGCCGATGTGGACATCGACCCCAAGGACGTGCGCGAGGACGTCTACCGCAGCAGCGGCGCTGGCGGCCAGCACGTCAACAAGACGTCGTCGGCGATCCGGCTCACCCACGTGCCCACCGGCGTGGTGGTGACCTGTCAGAACGAGCGCTCGCAGCACCAGAACCGTGAGGTGGCCTGGCGCGTGCTGCGCTCGCGGCTGCTCGCGCTCAAGCAGGCGGCGCACGCGGAGCACGTCGCCGAGCTGCGCGGCGAGTCGATGCCGGCGGAGTGGGGGAGCCAGATCCGCTCCTACGTCCTCCACCCCTACACAATGGTCAAGGACCACCGCACCGGCGCGGAGGTGGGCAACGCGCAGGCCGTGCTCGACGGCAACCTCGACCCCTTCATGGAGGCGTACCTGCGCTGGTCGGCGCGCGAGGCCGCGTAACGCTCGCCGCAGTCGGCGCAAACGCGTCGAAAGCGCGCGGATGCTGGGAGTTGTGTCGCGGATGTGTCGCGATCAGCCGAGCATTTCAGGAGCCGGTCGTATACTCGGGCGCGTCCCCTCACCGGTCCAAATGCGCTCCACGTCACCCGCGAACCGGACGGGACCTCCGACCGATCCACCCGGCTGGACGGCGACGGAGACGGCCCGCCGGACGCTGGAATTCCCCACCGTGACCCATCTCGACGCCGACCCGCGTCCAGCGCCGTGGCGCCGCATGCCGTGAGCGCGGCTCTCGCCCACCGTCCAGCCCTCGCCAGCGATCCCGCACTGCGGCCGGTGATCAGCTTCCACGGCGTCGGCAAGACGTACGGGAGCGGCACCGTGGCGCTGCGCGACGTCGACCTGGCCATCTATCAGCGCGACTTCGTGTTCCTGGTCGGCGCCAGCGGCGCGGGCAAGTCGACGCTGGTGCGCCTGCTCATCCGCGACGAGCAGGCCAGCAGCGGCCGCATCTTCGTCGACGGGCAGGAGGTGACCCGCATCTCGCGGCGCAAGCTGCCCAAGCTGCGCCGCAAGTTCGGCATCGTGTTCCAGGACTACAAGCTGCTGCCGACGCTCACGGTGGGCCAGAACGTGGCGTTCGCCGTGCAGGTGACCCATCCCGGTCAGCGTCACCTCCGCGAGAGGGTGGAGGAGACGCTGTGGATCGTCGGGCTCGAGGACAAGCTGCACAAGTTCCCCGACGAGCTGAGCGGCGGTGAGCAGCAGCGCGTGGCCATTGCCCGCGCCCTGGTGACGCGGCCGCGCATCTTCCTCGCCGACGAGCCCACCGGCAACCTCGACCCCGACACCTCGTGGGGCATCGTGCAGCTGCTGCTGCAGATCAACCACCGTGGCACCACCGTGCTGATGGCGACGCACAACCGCGAGGTCGTCGACCTGGTGCGCCGCCGGGTCATCGCCATCGACGGCGGCCGGGTGGTGCGCGATGAGCAGCAGGGCCAGTACCTCAGCGATGGGGAGGCCACGATTTGAGGCGCTTCATCGCCGCCCTGTGGTTCGCGATACGCTCGTCGGTGCAGAACTTCCGGCGCAACCTCGGCGTCTCCCTCGCCGGCGTCTGCACCATGGGGCTCATCCTCGTGCTGGTCGGCACCACCGTGCTCGCCACCCACCTCCTCACCAACGTGCTCCACGACCAGGAGTCGCGCGCCAGCAAGCTGAAGATCTACATCCAGGACGGCGTGTCGCTGGCCGTCATCCTCAACTTCCAGCACCAGCTGGAGAACGACTCGCGCGTGCTCTCGGTCAGCTTCGAGAACAAGGACCAGGCATACACCGAGGCGCAGAGCAAGGGCACCGACATCGCCACCGCGGTCAACGCGCTGGGCAGCAACCCGCTGCCGGCCTCGCTCAACGTCGACGTCAAGCAGCTCCGCTACCTGGTGCAGCTCGACCAGGTGGCCCGCGCCGCGCCGATCGTCGATCCCACGCAGCCGACCGACTACAACTCCGACGTCACCCCGAAGATCCAGTTTGCGATCACGCTCATCGAGTGGGTCGGCATCGTGCTCTCGGTGATGCTGCTGGCGATCAGCCTAGTGATCATCATGAACACCATCCGCACCGCGGTCTACGCGCGGCGCACCGAGATCGAGATCATGAAGCTGGTCGGCGCCACCGACTGGTTCGTGCGCTGGCCGTTCATCCTCGAGGGGATCATCGGCGGCGTCATCGCCGCGATGCTCAGCAGCGGGATCATCGCGCTCGCCTACAGGGTGGCGGTGGGCGCGACCAAGGGCGACCTCTTCGCGATCCCCTTCGACGGGCCGTTCACGCTGGTGCTGGTGGCGGCGCTCTTCGGGGGCGGCGCGATCGTCGGCGCCATCGGCAGCTACCTGGGAGTGCGTCGCTTCCTCGCCGCCTGACGGCGGTATGGATGGCGGCTGAGAGACGACGGTGAAATTCGTGACCGGTTCCGCACCCCGTGCCGTCGTCGCCGCCGTGGCCGCCGCCACGCTGCTGCTCACCGCCGGCCTGGGCTCCGACCACCGCGCCGCCGCCGACGCGATCACCGACAAGATCACCGCCACCCAGCAGGGCCTTGCCGCGGACACCGCCGCGGCTGCGAATCTCAAGGCCGAGCTGGCCGCGGCCAAAGATGGGCAGGCGGAGCTGCAGAGGGTGATCGGCGACCTCGACGCCCAGATCTCCAAGACCGAGCAGCAGGTGAACGACGCCCAGGCGCAGCTCGACGCCCTCGAGACCAAGCTGTCGATCGCCCAGGACAACCTCGCCTACACGCAGGAGCAGCTGGCCGCCGACCGGCACCAGCTCGCCGTCGACATGGTCGTGATCTACAAGGCGCAGAACGCGTCCAACTCGTTCAGCAACTTCCTCAACTCCGGCGATTTCAATGCGTACTGGCAGCGCGCCATCGACGTCAACCGGCTCGGCGCCAATGAGCGCAGCCTCGTCGCCAGCGTCACCGCCGACCAGCAGACCATGCAGGCCGACGTCGACCAGATCAGCGCGTCAAAGGCCCAGCAGGCGCAGCTGCTGGGCACGCTGCACGGCATCGTGGTGCAGCTCGACGCCACCCTCGCCGCACGCAAGGAGGCGCAGGCAAGGCTGGCCGCAGCCCAGCTTGTCGACGAGCAGAAGCTCGCGGAGAACGAGGCCGCTCAACGAGACAAGCAGGCGGCGATCGCCAGTCTGCAGGCGGAGGAGGCCGCGGCTCTCGCCGCCGGCGGCGGCAACGGCCACTTCGCGTGGCCGGAGACGGGGCCGATCTCGCAGGGCTTCGGCTGCACCCCGTACATGTTCGAACCCTACGACCCCAACTGCCCGAACCGGCACTTCCACAGCGGCCTCGACATCTCCGACCCCTGCGGCACCGCGATTCACGCAGCCGACAGCGGGATCGTCAACACGTACTACAGCAGCTACGGGTACGGCAACCACATCCTCATCGACCACGGCCACGGCTGGGTGTCGCTGTACGGGCACATGTCGTCGTTCGTGGTCGGCAACGGCCAGACCGTGCACCGCGGCCAGCTGATCGGCTACGAGGGCACCACCGGCAACAGCACAGGCTGCCACCTGCACTTCGAGGTGGACCTCAACAACAATCCACAGAACCCGCTCGCATACCTCTCGTGAGCGTCACGGGAGGGGAGGGCGGGCCGCCGGCCGAGCCGGTGTGGTCACCGCCGGGGCGGCGCTCGCTGCGTGACCGCCTGCCGGCGCGCGGATCGGTTGCGCGCGTGCTCGGCGTCGTCGCCGGCTGCTACCTGACCGCGCTGCTGGTGCTCAACCTCTCGACAACGTCGATGTACTCCGGCTTCATCAACCGCATCTTTCCGCACGTCGGGACGGGGTCGACGCTCGACCAGAGCAGCATCGACACCGCCTGGCAGACCATCCAGCAGAACTACGTGATCCGCGATGTGCCCGGCGCCAAGGGCACGACAGGCGCCGAGCAGGGCATCGTGCAGATCCTCCACGACACCTACAACGACCGCTTCTCCGCGTACCTCAGCGCCCAGCAGTACCAGGAGCTGAACTCCACGCTCGGCGGCAGGCGCGACGGCAGCATCGGCATCGCGCTGTCCGAGGGCTGCGGCGGTGGCTCCGCGTGCGCGTCGGGGCAGGCGCCCACCACCGCGGTCATCCAGGACGTGCTCGTCAACCAGCCCGCCGACCGCGCCGGGCTGAAGAACGGCGACATCCTGGTGGCCGTCGGCGGCACCACCCTGGCCTCGCTGGGAAGCGACGAGACCACGCGCATCGACAAGGCGTCACCGCTGATCCGCGGCGCGGTGGGCACATCCGTGTCGCTCACCGTGCAGCGCCGCAGCAACAGGCTCACGGTGACGGTGACGCGCGCCAACCTGACCATTCCGTCGGTGTACAGCCAGGCCTTCGGGCACGTGCTCTACATGCAGGTGACCGGCTTCGACACCGACACCGGCGCCGCGGCGCGCACCCAGCTGCAGAACGGCATCGCCGCCGGCGCGACGTCGGTCATCCTCGACCTCCGCGAGAACGGCGGCGGCTACGTCAGCGCGGCGCAGTCGCTGGTCAGCGAGTTCGTGCAGCCGACGGCGACCCAGAAGAACGTGGTGGTGCGCCGCGGCCGGCTCACCGCCGGCGGCGGCCCGTCGAGCGCCCAGGAGGTGGTCAGCGACGCCATCCAACCGGGCGGCGTGGCGCTCACCGAGTCGATGGTGGTGCTGGTCAACGGCGACTCCGCCAGCGCCGCGGAGATCACCGCCGCGGCGCTCCACGACTACCACCGCGCGATGGTCGTCGGTGAGAAGACGTTCGGCAAGGGCTCCGTGCAGGTGGACTTCCCGCTGCCGGACGGCACCGATCTGCACCTCACCGTGGAGCGCTGGTACGGGCCGAACGGCGAGAGCATCGAGGGCAGCGGCGTCACCCCAGACCGCACCGTGACGCTGCCCCAGGTGGAGGCGCGCTTCCGTCTCGACAGCCAGTCACCGCCGGCCGCCGGGGACGCGCAGCTCCAGGCCGCGCTGTCCGCGTTGGGCGCGTGACACACAGGATCGCGCCGAGCGCCTACCCTGCCGACGACACTGCCACGGGCCGGCATGCCCGAACCACGAGGAGAGCCTGACCAATGGCAATGCAACCACCACCACCACCGGCCGCACCCGCGTACGCGGCCGTCTCGCCGTCCGCCGCCCGCGGCTACGGCGGGTTCTGGATCCGTTTCGTCGCCTACATCATTGACGCGGTGATCACCGGCGCGGTCACCTTCGGCCTGATCAAAGCGCTGGGTGTCATCACCGTGTACTGCCCCGCGGGCGTGACCGACGCCAGCAACCCGCTGTGCACCGGTACCACCATCTCGCCGCTCTTCTATGTGCTGATCGCCATCCCCGTCGTGTACTCCATCGTCCTGTGGGCCTTCGGCGGCACCGTCGGTCAGCGCGTCCTCGGCCTGCGCGTGGTCGACGCGAGCACCGGCGGCAACCTCGGCATCGGCAAGTCCATCCTGCGCTACGTCGGGTTCATCATCTCGACCATCCCGGTCTACATCGGCCTGATCTGGGCTGGATTCGATTCGCGCAAGCAGGGCTGGCACGACAAGATCGCCGGAAGCCTGGTCGTCCGCAGGGCCTGACCGGGCCTGACCGCCCCCCGCCCAGACCGCTCGATATCGCCCGTACCGGACCTATACTCCGGCCGTGCCTGAGCGATTTGACGTCGTCATCCTGGGTGGGGGCTCGGGCGGCTACGTGGCCGCCATCAGGGCCGGCCAGCTGGGTCTTCGGACAGCCGTGGTGGAGGCCGACAAGGTGGGCGGCACGTGCCTCCACCGCGGCTGCATCCCCACCAAGGCGCTGCTGCAGAGCGCGGCCCTGCTCGACCAGGTCCGCGAGGGTCATCGCCTCGGTGTCACCACCGGCGAGGTGACCTTCGACTACGGGGTGGCGGCGCGGCGCCGCGACGCCGTGGTCGGCCAGCTCCACAAGGGCGTCGAGGGGCTGCTCAAGAAGGCCCAGGCAGCGGTGGTCCGTGGTCGCGGGCGCATCGAGGAGACCGGCCGCGTGGTCGTGGCCGGCGAGACCGGCGAGGATCAGGTGGAGCTGGAGACCGGGCACATCATCGTGGCCACCGGGTCGCGTCCCCGCCAGGTGCAGGGACTGCAGAGCGACGGCTCGCAGGTGCTCACCAGTGACGACGCACTGTTCCTCGACCAGGTGCCGCCGAGCGCGATCGTGCTCGGCGCCGGCGCGGTTGGTGTCGAGTTCGCCTCGTTCTGGTGCAGCGCGGGCAGCGAGGTGACCCTCGTCGAGATGGCGCCGCGGCTGGTGCCGCTGGAGGACGAGGCGGTCGGGCGCGAGCTGCACAAGCAGTTCCAGGGCCGGGGCATCCGCTGCCTCGCCGGCACCACCCTCGACCCCGCGTCGGTGGAGCGCAACGAGGGCAGTGTGGCGGTGACGGTGCACGGCGAGGACGGTGAGCAGCGGCTGCAGGCGTCGGTGCTTCTCGTGGCCGTCGGACGCGCCGGCAACGTCGAGGACATCGGGCTCGAGAAGGCCGGCGTCGCCGTCGAACGCGGCATGATCACCGTCGACGGCGCCCAGCACACGAACGTCGCCGGCATCAGCGCCGCGGGTGACTGCGCGGGCGGTTTCCAGCTGGCCCACAAGGCGATGCACGAGGGCGTCATCGCCGTCGAGGCGATTGCGGGGCGCAACCCGCATCCGCTCGACCCGCGCCTGGTGACGCGCACCACCTACTGCACACCGCAGATCGCCTCGCTCGGGCTCAGCGAGGCCGAGGCTCGCGAGGCCGGTCACGACGTGGCCGTCGGTGTGTTCCCGTTCCGCGGCAACGCCCGCGCGGTGGTGTGGGGCGAGACCGGTGGGTTCGCCAAGGTGGTCGCAGACAAGGCGAGCAACACGGTTCTCGGCGTGCACATCATCGGTCACGAGGTGACCGAGCTCATCTATGGTCCGGCGCTCGGGGCGCTGCTGGAATCAACCCCCTACGAGATGTCGCGGGCGGTGGCCCCGCATCCCACTCTCAGTGAGGCGCTCGCGGAGGCCGCGCTCGCAGTGTCCGGCGAAGCCCTGCACATCTAGAGGAGCGAGACGAACGTGGCACTGGCGAAAACGGATGCGGTCAGCAAGGAGGGGCTGGACGCCGAGACCCTCCGGACGATGTACCGGCACATGCTCCGGTCGCGCGTCCTCGACGAGCGGATGTGGGTGCTCAACCGCCAGGGGCGCGCACCCTTCTGGATCAGCGGCATGGGCCACGAGGCCATCCAGGTCGCCGTCGGCATGAACATGGACCCGGCGCGCGACTGGCTGGCCCCGTACTACCGCGACCTGGCGCTGACGCTGGTGATGGGCATGACCCCGCGCGATCACCTGCTCTCGGTGCTCGCCAAAGCCGAGGATCCCAACAGCGGCGGCCGGCAGATGCCGGCGCACTACGGCTCGCGCGCTCACAACATCATCAGCACCGGTTCGGCTGTGACCACGCAGCTGCTCCATGCGGCGGGCATCGCGCTGGCGTTCACGATGCGCGGTGAGGACGCCATCTGCGTCACCACCATGGGCGAGGGCAGCACCAGCGGCGGCGATTTCCACGAGGCGCTCAACTTCACGGCGACCCACAAGCTCGGCGTCGTGTTCGTGGTCGAGAACAACGGCTACGCGATCAGCGTCCCACTCGACAAGCAGATGCCCACGCGCAACGTGTCCGACCGGGCGCTGGCATACGGCATCCCGGGGATCAGCGTCGACGGCAACGACGCCATCGCCTGTTACCGCTTCGCCAGGGAGGCGGTCGAGCGGGCCCGCACCGGTGGCGGCCCGACGCTGCTCGAGGCCAAGGTGCAGCGCCTCACCTCGCACAGCTCGGACGACGACCAGCGCCGGTACCGCAGCTCCGAGGACCTCGAGGCCGAGCGCAAGCAGGACTGCGTGCCGCGGTTCCGGGCGCTGCTCGAGGACCTCGGGGTGCTCGCTGCCGGCGACGCCGACGCGATGCGTGGTGAGCTGGTTGTCGAGGTCGACGAGGCCACCGAATATGCCGAGCAGGCTGACGACCCGACCGCCGACACCGCCCTCCTCCACGTGTTCGCGGAGGATCGGTGATGCCGAGAAAGAGCTACCTCGAGGCGATCCGTGACGGCATGCGCGACGAGATGCGTCGTGACGAGCGGGTGATGATCGTCGGCGAGGACGTCGGCGCCAAGGGTGGCGTGTTCGGCACCACCGAGGGGCTGCAGAAGGAGTTCGGTGAGGCGCGGGTCATGGACGCACCGCTGGCGGAGTCCTGCATCGTCGGCGTGTGCATCGGCGCCGCCATGAACGGCATGCGGCCCATCGCGGAGATCCAGTTCCAGGACTTCATCCTGCCCGCGGTCGACCAGATCATCAGCGAGGCCGCCAAGATGCGGTATCGCAGCAACAACGACTGGAGTGTGCCCATGGTGGTGCGCGCCCCGTTCGGCGGCGGCGTCCACGGTGCGCTGTATCACTCGCAGTCGCTCGAGGCGATGTTCTGCAGCGTCCCCGGGCTCAAGGTGGTGGTGCCGAGCACGCCGTACGACGCCAAGGGGCTCTTGATCAGCGCGCTGCGCGATCCCGACCCGGTGCTCTTCTTCGAGCACAAGCGCGCCTACCGCTCGGTGAAGGGCGAGGTGCCCGACGAGGAGTACACGGTGCCGCTGGGCAAGGCGTCGGTGGTGCGCCGGGGCCGTGACATCGCCATCTTCACGTACGGGATCATGGTGCACACCGCGCTGGAGGCCGCCGACCGGCTGGCCCGCGATGGCTTCGAGTGCGAGGTGGTGGACCTGCGCAGCCTGCGCCCGCTCGACCGGGCCGCGATCATCGCCACCGCGCGCAAGTGCGGCAAGGTGATGGTGGCGCAGGAGGCCAACCTGGCGGTGAGCATCTCGTCGGAGGTGTCGGCGATCGTTGCCGAGGAGTGCTTCGAATACCTCGACGCGCCGGTGATGCGCATCGGCGGCCCCGAGATTCCGGCGATGCCGTTCGCGCGCGCGCTGGAGAACTTCTACCTGGTCACACCCGACAAGCTCGAGGCCGCGCTGCGCAGGCTGGCCGCGTACTAGAGGACATCACACCATGGCAATGACCGTCACGATGCCGCAGCTCGGTGAGAGCGTCACCGAGGGAACGATCGCCCGCTGGCTCAAGCAGCCGGGTGAGCTGGTCGCCAAGTACGAGTCGATCGCCGAGGTGGTGACCGACAAGGTGAACGCGGAGATCCCGTCGCCTGCCGAGGGCAGCATAGGCGAGATCATCGCCAAGGAGGGCGCGGTGATTGCCGTTGGTGAGCCGATCTGCACCATCGAGACGGTGGAGCAGGGTGATGACGCGGCACCGGCGCAGGCAGGCGCGGCGCCGGCCGCGGAGGCAGATCGGAAGAGCGTCGTGTAGGGAAAGAGTGTAGATCTCGGT